>Ga0255759_10000209_pt1 | contig 53700 bp, 26 predicted proteins | sample 101ome_20_FD_179959 | JGI IMG/M metagenome (GOLD analysis project Ga0255759, IMG submission 179959) | Coastal salt marsh microbial communities from the Groves Creek Marsh, Skidaway Island, Georgia - 101404AT metaG (version 2) | ecosystem: Environmental > Aquatic > Marine > Intertidal zone >... | reverse complement strand
ATAATCTTCGAAGAGTAATTTATCTTCTTCAACAATTGCTTTAAGATTAGCGCATCCCTGTTTCTTTACAGTGATACTCATCTTGACACCTAGTTGTGTTTTGTTTCCTGAGAATCCTTGTCCCACTATTTGACCTGCCCTACCGCGCATAGCACACATAAGAACATTAGGATATTCAAGATCGTAGTTGAGAGTAGCAGCAATACTATCACCAATATCATTTACCTCTACCAGGATATACGGCATGTTATATTCTTTTGCAACCTGGAATATAACACTAGGAAATAGTACAGGTTTAATTGTGTTGTTTCTATATTTTGCTACGATACGATATGGCATCGTAGTGATATCATATACAATAAAAGCGGAGTAGTCTCCACCAATGCCTCTTGCGACATCAACTGTGATAATGTATTCGTGACCTTTCTGTGCTTTTTCATATACATCAAGTCCTGCGTTACTTTTGATTGGTTCTGTAAATGTAAGTGCCTGAAGTTTAGCCGCTGAGATTAGCGTATCAACTGAACCCAAGAAGTTACATTCAAATTCTTGTGTGAACTGACGCTCGGATGTGTTCGCAATAGTTTGTGCTTTCCAATCAGCATCTCTACCAGGAACCTGAGACCAATGCACTTCATTATTAACGTAATCACTCTTACCTTGAACGGAGTTCTGCCACATCTTATAGAAGTGGTTCATACCATAAGGCGTTGAAATAATGATAACCTTCGTTGATTTACCTGAGGTAATTGTAGGATACACAGAAGAAAAGAACTCTTCTGCAATATGATTTGGAACGAACGCAAATTCGTCTAGGAATAGAATGTTGAATGACATCCCTCGGACGGCAGATGCTGATGTGGAAGCAGCAAGAATCTTGGAACCATTCTCAAGTTCCATACTACCTTTGTTCCACGCAACAACACCCTGCTGCATCCACTTAGGTAAGTTTTCATATCCTAACTGAAGGCGACCCAATAGGTCTCTCGCAGTAGATGCCTTGTTTGCTAGGATACCAATATTAACGTTATCGTTAAAAATAGCATAGTATAAAAGATAAGAAACCACTGTGGTAGATTTACCAGTCTGTCTAGGAAGCTTGGCAATGTTAAATCTATTTTCGTGGAAGTCTTTAATTAATTTCTCTTGAAAGTCCCACATCTTGAATGGGATAATACCCTCATCAAGAGAAATAATTTTCATATAATTTTTGGTAAAGTAGATTGGATCTGCTTTACATTTTAAATATTCACTTACTTGTTCTTTAGTAAATTCAATATCAACCCCAACTTTTTTGAGGTTAGGGTTGCCTAAGTATAAATCTTTACCACTCATTCGCTCTATCTAGATCTTCATTATATCTGTCAAGAATATTTAGACGTGCGTCCCAGGTGTCTCCACCATCACTACCCTTTACAGGATTGATACAAGTGTCATCACCAAGCTTATTACACACCAAGCCAGCAAGATCCAACTCATTTCCTTTATTCCCAGTACCAGACCAGTAGTGTTGTCCGTTTATCCAAACAGCACCGCACTTTGGACATTCCTTCCTGTCAAGTTTCAGGTCGGACATTTCCTTATCTGGCATGGTACTATTCCCAATTGTATAATTTGTATTTATCCTAGCACATTATTTTTGTATAGTGCTGTACTTAATTATACTTTTAGGTTTGTGTCAAGAAACGTGAACAGTTCCAATCATACCGGCACCTTTATGTGGTCCGCACCAGTATGTGTAATCCCCTGCTTCAGCAAAGGTAACATCAAATTCTTCGCCGGGCATCATAGCAAGACCTTCGTGTGAAATCTCTGGATGGTCCTCCACAACTACGTTATGAGGAGGAAGCATATTATTAACAAAATGAACTGACTCCCCAGCAGCAATAGAAACTTCAGCAGGTTCAAACACAAGATTACCATCGTAACCCATTTGAACGTCAACAGCCCATGCAGGAAGTGCAAAAAATAGTGAAGCAAGTAGTCCTAAAAGAAACTTCATTTGTCTTAATATATCTACATTATGTATGTTGTTACCACTCCATTCTTACATTATTGTAACGAGGATTTGTTTTGACTTCCTCACTTACCATTTCCCCTAATTCATCAGCACATTTACACCATCGCCTTCTCGCTTCCGGTGCTCCTAATGCTTTTTTCGCCACAAAGTCTCCCACTCATACCAAAGTTGGGAACACTCCGCAGATTTTTTATTGAGATGCGGTTCAAGATACACTAGCAATTCCAGGCTCGTAGTGATTTATTAATTCTAGAATCCTTATCATTAGCAGTCTTCTTGCTAGTAAGTTTCTTCTTCATTCCTTTCATTCTAGCGCAGAAGGATGCCCTCCTGGGATTTCCAACCTTCTTGCTTGGTGCTTTAAGGTCTGATCCTGGATTCTCCTTTTCATAAGACTTTCGTCCTTTTTCGTTAAGTCCTCCGGACTTATTTTGTCCTTCTTTTCTGGTCCAGGCTGATTCGTTGAGCTCATTCCTGAATTGCTTAAACGACTTCATATTTATACCTCGTTATCTACAAGTATAATATCAAAGATTGCTCCACCACCTACACCATTTTGAGATAGACCTTTTATTTCTATATCTGTTTTCTCTTCAAATCTTAAAGGAACTGGATAGTCATAGTTGAACCCAGAAGCAAATACTCCAAACTGACCTTTAACATTAAATGCTCCACCAAAAGGTCTTGCATACAATCTAAACAGAGCATCATTGTTAGCATCAATAGAACCTTGAAGTTTCATCAAATATCCTGTCTTGCCAGCAGGGATCGTATATAAGGACATCAAAGTTTGACCAGCACCAGCAATAATTACTGCTACATCATTGACACCATTTTTAATTCTAATTTCATCATCATTAGTTGTGCCAGTATTTGGAGTAATCATTCTTGCACGGAACACTCTGGAGAATTGTGCTACTGATGCAGCACCACCAATAGTCAACGTTTCTGTTACTGGAGCATAGTTTTCATCTAAACCCTGAACCTCTACAGTTCCGCCATCATCAGTCGTGCCCTGACCAGCATTATCTGCAACTGCAGTTACTGTAGCGGCAGCATAGTATGCATAATCTGTTGCTTTATCCCAGATGGTTTGCCAAGAATTAGCAATAGTATCTCTAAATCCAAACTTATTGATGTGTGAATATCCTTCTAACAGTCCAGCAGCAATAGGAATGTTAGCAGCAGCACCATAACTATTCAATGGATTGCCATTCTGGTCTGCCAGCATCACTACTTCAAAGTTGGTAGTGTCCTGTGCCCTATAGTCTTGCGTATCTTTATTCCATTGTGCCATTAGATTAATACCGGATTGTTATCTTTGTCGTGTCTTTGATATGCTGCTGGAGTTCTTGGTGTATTATCAGCATTTCTTGCCTGATACACACCAGGAGTTCTCACACTATTGTCAACATTTCTGGCAATATAATCAGCATTCCAATCTTCATATGTAATATCAGTCCATCCCTCAGTGCCACTATAAATGGTTACTGATGTTGATGATGGTTGTGGTACAACGGGATCATTATTTTCGTCGTGTCTGATGTAAGACATTTTTTATTTTTATTTATTCTTTACGCCCATTGACTTAAGCATTTTTTGTAAATCAGAAGTGCTGCCAATAAACATCGAGTTATTATTTGTGACTGTCTTAGGACCAGATTTATCTTCATCCAAATCCTTCATCTTCTTATGCAAGTCAGTCAGTTTCTCTGCCATCTCTGTGGTCTGCTTGATGAGGTTGCCCGCCACCTCATACGCTCTAGGATGACCCGACTCCTGTGCGATCTCTAGAGCACCATTGACTGCTTCCTGACCCTTCTCAATGAGGTCATAGAGAGAACCACGAACGTATTCGTAGTCCTTGTCCTGGTGGTTGTCCTCTGCTCGTTTCTTTGCTTGCTTAAATTTTTCAATAGGTTCTTCCTTTGCCACTTCAATGTCAAAGGTCTCTTCCATACTCTTTTCAAATTCGTTCATGACTGTGCATCATCTCCTTCAAATACATCAAAGCTAAATCCGTAATCATCATCAAAAGTATCTGCTGGAGATACTAGGTCTCTATCTGCGGTATCGATATCACCATCACCATCGTAATCCTTGAGCGGTTCAACCTCAGTGACACGCTTGACTGCTCTTCTTGGAGTGCCAAGACCACCAGCAGTCTCGAAGATTGTTGCTTTCTTGATTGTATCTGCCTTGGTGTAAGGTCCGTAGATGTATGACTTGACTACAAATCTAAGTGTGTATGTAATCTTTCTTCTGTCACTAAAATCATCCAACCAGTCATCTTCATAATCAACACTACTTAGATTAATTTTAACATCCTTATATTCATTCATATCAGGAATGAAGTTGATAGTGATGTTATAGTATGGTTGGAAGAATGGTAGAATCTGTTCTAGTATTTGATTACCTTCGTAGGTATCCTTCACCATAAATCCTACTTCAAAATCAAAGTCATATGCTACAGGAACATACTGCTCAGATATACCAGTGTTGTTTCCAGACTCATCTGTTTGTGGTGCTAAAATTTTTGTGATAGGTGGTAGTTGCTTAGATGAATCTCTACTCAAACCAGTCATCTCAAAATACATGAATGGCAAAGTAATTGCCTTCTTCTGTAGTTCTGGATTCTGTTCTAATCTAGTTTCAAACTTTGCTCTAGGACCATATGCCAAAGGCACACGCTGCTTCTGTAGAACTTCTCCTGTAGTGGGATCTTTCCTAACAATTTTTATATTGTTGAAGAGCGTACCAAAACCTTTTACGGTATTGTCTATAGCTCTATGATAGTATTCAGTTCCAAACATCAGAAGTTACCATTTAGATTACCGACTTCGCCAAAAGGATTTTCTTCCGTCCATAACAGAATATCATCCGCAGCTTCTTCAATGTATTTATTATCATCAAAGTCAGTATTGGCGTCATCTATATCAGTAAATTCTGCCTGAGTTCCTAACTGATATATACCATCTGTTGTATTTACATTTGTATCTGCACCGGATTCTCTACCAACATAATAAGTTTCATCCCAATCACCAGTAACATTAATGAGTTCAAGTCTTCTGGATGGAGCATCCCAGTCAGATACTTCACCCTTGATACCAGTTGGATTTGCTAGATTACCAACAACTACGTCAGTATAGAATTCAACTTTATCACCAATATAATAATTACCAGTGCCTCCATCAGCAAGAACAAAACTAATGGCATAATCGTTGTCTGCTTCAATGTCGTCTATCTCAGGAATACCAGTATCAATGTCTTCACTACCAACCTCGTAGATTTCACAGGTCATTGTGAAGAAATATAGTTTGCCTAACTGATAGAATGGCGCTTCTCTTTCGACAAACTTAATCTCATACAAATCACCTGTCAATGGGAAAAAGATTAAGTCGCCTTCATTAGGTCTAGACTCCACCTCTAGATTATTCAGGCGTGTGGATTCCTGTTCCCACCTACGAACTGACATCGTAAATGTAATCTCGTCCGTAACTCTTAAACCAAACTTGCTGATGAACTCAGATTGATTTCCAAAACCTTCTACGTTCTGTAGCATAGCTTCGATAACAATCTTCTCACTAAACTCTGAGAAGACAATCTGATTTAATGCCTGGTCTCGTATTGTTTTTCTTGTGATATAATAGATGTCGCTACCAAACAGACGTATCTGTTCGTCTACTAAATCTTGATATAAATTTTGCTCGCTGCCATCATTTTTGTAGTACAGCGGAAAGTAGTGACTGGTAGGCATATCATCCGATCATATCTAGGGGTGGTAATTGATAATGTGACATCATCTTCTCTTCTAATGCCAACACTTCCATGTTGCCATCCTCATATAACTGGCGTCCATTCATTGTGATACCGCCTGGGAGTTGAACGTTGTTGAACTTAATCATGTTCTGTCCCCACTGTCTCTTGATGAGAGCAGTAGCATACTTCTTGAGGAAACTATCATTCCATACTTGAGTCCAAGATGCTGGGTCTAATGCACGATGGCATTCAATAATAAGAAAATCATCTGCTGTAAGAAATGATGGGTCGATATCAACATATAATCTATCTTGTCTCTTATTAAATCTAAATCCAACAAGAGAACCACTATTGATTACCATATCAATAGTTTCTAGATATTGTTTTACCATGTAATAGTTCAGTAAATCAACTGAACCAAAAGAATACAAATCATTTAAAAATAATCTATATGTAAGTCCAAATAAATTACCTCTAATTGTACTGCTAGATAGTCCCCACACTTTAGAAATACCAATCACATGGTCCGGTACTTGTAGATAATTATCTCTTTCAATCCAAGTGTCCGTTGTCACTGGTGCTGGATTGTCATCTCCAGCAATAGTATTTTGATTTGAACTTTTAAATCTAGTTAGTTCATCTGCTGTAAGTTGATGCTTGAGATACATCTTTTCTACACCATCATAATGATACTCCTGATAGAATTGGATAGCATCATCAATCAAGTCATCAACTTGATCGTCATCTACGTTAATTTCTAATACAGGAGCACCAAGTTTCCTTAAGCAATAGTCAGTGAACTCTGCCCGAGTTGATGGTTGAGCCATTCTTACAACCTACTTTTTAAGTATTTATCATATGAGTATGGCTTGACTAACAGCAGCACCACCAACAACTACGTCATATTCAACGTTCCATTCAAGTTCGTCAACTTCAATCCATCTTCGATTAGCACCCCTACCAGTTCCTCCACTAGATTGACTAACTTGAATCTCTAAATTAGCACCAGCACCATCTGATAATGTAAAATTGCCAGCATCCCAAGTGAGAGAAAAATCACTAACAGTATCAGTTGCCGTAAATGTAGATGATGTTAATGTGCCTCCATTGTCAATTACAGCAATTGTAAATTGTGGATTATTACCTCCAGTAGAATCCTTTCCAACCCGTGCTCTAAATGCCTGATTAACTCCTGTCGTTAAATCTCCAGATGCTGTGGGAAATGACGCCAGAACAGTTGGTGTATTACCATTGGTTTCTAGGTTCGTCAAAAATACACCATCAGCAGATGCAATAGTGTTATCTACATCGCCAACATTACCAGAAAGTTGTGTCAATGTAAATACTGTACCATCTGGTACTAAAGTTTCAGTTGCCATAATTTATTAAGCGGGTACTAATGTGAGTGCTATAGTTGCGTATGTATGAGAACCGCCGTTAGCAGTTAAGTTAAATTCTAACACATCCCCAGCAGAAATTGAAATAGATAAACTGCCAGTTTTATCTGCGTATTCATTTGTTGCTAATGTAGATGTTATAATGTTTGAATATGTTGGTGCTGATAATAAAGGATATGTTGGTGCTGATGTCCTACTAACAGTAACAGTTAATGCTCCAGATAGCGAACCAACTAATGTATGAGCTGTTAATGTATAATCGGCATCAAGAACAACGTGTCCTTTAATGCCCGTAGTAAGTGTTCCACTACCATCACCAATTACAAAGTTAAGTGTCTTGGTATTAGATACAAAATCAAGATTGCCTGTAGCATCAATCTTCATTACATCATTAGCAGAACCAACAGAATCAGGGAATGTCAGGTCATATGAAACTGTAGTTGTTGCCCCTGCTTTTAATGTAACACCAGCACTATTGTCGGCATCTGCTAAATGAAGTCCTCTGTCTGCCAAAACTCGTACTTTACCAGTTCCATTTGCTGATAGATCTAAATTACCATTAGTATCTGTTGCTGTAATACCATTGCCATCAATACTAACATTATCAACAGCCAAAGCACCAGCAGTAAATGTTCCAGTTCCAGTTACATTCTCTACAGTTAATGTATTGGTGCTATCATTGTATTTGAATGCTGTCTCACCAGTAAATATAGTGCCACTATTGTATTGAACTGATCCATCGGTATCACCACCAGGAGATTGTGTAGTTCCTGTTGCCGTACCCCAAACTAATGTAGCAGCAGTTGCTGTTGGTGTGGGAGAACTAGCAATCAGTAATTGGTCTCCTGCTGAACCAATCGTAGATGGTAGGGTATATGTTCTATCAGCACCAATTGAAGCGGGTGCTTGGAAAGCAAGATAGTTTGTACCATCTCCCATTCTTAAATCACCCTGACTATCAATCAGTAGATTAGAACCATCAGTGGTAATACCAGATGTACCAGTAAGAACTCCTCCATTATTATACTGAAGTTGTCCTGTGCTACCAGCAGGTGATGCTGTAACTGGTTGCCATGATGTTCCTCCAGAACCATCTGTCTGTAAAACATATCCAGATGTACCACCTGAAGTGGGTAGTGTCATCACCCAACTGGCAGTTAATGTATTGGGTGCTTTTAAACTAACTGTATCTCCCGGTGATACTCCTGTTGCTGTACCTTCTGATAAGAATACAGAAGCACCAGTATTTGCTGACCCACTAGTGACAACTGGGTTAGATAGGATTTCGCCTTTTGATAATGTCATGCTTGTGCCTCCTCCCACTCTAGAACAATTCTAAATGCACCGGCATTGTTACCACTAGTTTCACCGTTTCTAATGTAGAAAGCAATTGCTTCGGGACCATCGGGATAACTTGCTGGACCACTAATGATAGAGTTTTGAATCGGTTTTAAATTATCTAGTTCAACTTCTGTTGACCCAATATCTGCTGCCCCAATAAACTGGAACAACACTTCTCCATCTTCAGGGTCTGTTGTAGTTCCTACCAATCCCCCACTATTTGCCACTTGAGCAAATGTTGGTTGGAATAGATTAACTGTACCAATATTCTGAACGTTAGCATCCTGCCAAGAAACAGCACCCAAGTTTGATGGGTTAGCAATAGCAAAGAACTGATAAGCAACACCATCAATATTAGTGACACTAATTTTTTTCAATCTAATTTGTTCTCTATTAATAACTTCTCTTTCGCCATAATCACCAACTAATGTATCAGAAACTGATGGAGCAGCACGGAATGCCAATACAGTTTCACCAGAGTTGATAGCTACCGATGTGGAAGTAGCTTCGTAGTTAAACAAGAATCCATCATCTTTTTCAAATCCACCATCCATAATTACCGAAGAACCCCAGTGTGAAATAGTTGGGGCGAACGTAGTATTCAATAACATAGCAGTAGAACCAGCAGCAAAATCAACTGCTGTAGTTTGTGCTCTAAATGTTCGTGAAGCACCGGATAGGAATTGAGTAATATCTTGTGCTCTTGTTATACCAGTTAAGCATGGATTTCCAGGTCCTGATGTTACGGTTCCACTACCATCAACGGTAAGTGAATATGCCGTCACATTACCACCAATCTGTGCTTGAGTTCCACCAGCAGCTGCTGCTTCCATTAGAATAGTATCATTAGCGGTATATCCAGTACCACCAACTATTTGCCTCCACCTAGCAATGCCACCAACATCAGTTACGGCAGTAACTTCAATCTGGAATCCAGTTCCACTAGCAGTTTGACTTACAGTAGCAGCATTCACAAATTCACCAACTACATATCCGGTTCCCTGTACTCTAATACTAGTTGAACTTTTTCCAGTATAACTAATAATCTCAATATTCATAGTTGAAGTTCCATCTTCAACTCCCTGTAATAATACATACGCTGGAAATCCCGGCACAGGTTCAGGAAATCTTCCGTACTTATTTAGAATGATGTCTGTAGTTCCGGTTCCAGTAGCAGATACAACTTTAGCATATGCCGCACAATTATCAACTTCGTAACGAGCTGGTAGGTTAGCGGATCTTAAATATGCCTCTGTGTTAACATTGTGATTGGCAAATCTATGCGCTCTCACAAAGTTTCCTAAAGGACCACGAATCATAAAGTCAGCAAATCCAGCACCATACCAGGAGAATTGAATGCCCCACATCTGCATTCGTTGTAAACGAACGTTATATCCAGAAGGTCCATGACCATTAATGGTATCGTAGTTAAAGCTCTTTTGGGGAACTCTTTCATCCACAGTTTTAATCATCTTTACTCCACTTACAGCAGCTCCTCTATTAGCAGGACTAACTGTTAAGGCAGTGTTGGAGGTAATACCAGTAACACGATAAGAAATACCACGAATAACCACAAGATCATTTACTTGGAATTGTTCTAAAAATCTTGTTCCACTACCTGTTACAGATTTAGAACCAGCCGATAAAGATACAGTGCCAGCAGTCTGGAAAGTGGATGAACGCTTCACGGCATAAAGTTGTTGTCCATCATACTCCCAATACAATCCATTTTGGTCGTCAAACATACCAGTACGAATAACAGCACCAGTCCAATTAGTAACCGAAATTTTTGGTTGTGAACTCAATGTAGCACCACCAGACGTTGTTGCCGGTGCTGGTGAACTTGGATCTACAGTAAATCCCCTAGAACTCTTAATTGATTTTACTGTATAAGAACCATAGTAGTTATCATCAGAAACTCCCTCTAAAAAGATTGTTGCTCCCGTCTGTAAAGCATGATCTACTTCAGTTTCAATAAAAATTTCATTGGCATATGTTTCATTGTATTCTACATTTTCTACATCAAAACTTGGATTCATTAAAGCACCAGTTGAAAATAAGAATCCCTTACCAGACTGGTATCTAAAATATTGTCTCGATTGCCTTTTTGCTTCTAGTCCATGAACGGGAAGCAACGGACCCATTAACACACCACCATCAAAAGGTCTATGAATGAAGAAACTATCATTACGAGCATAGATTGTAATAGTTCCTGGAGTACCAGTTACCGCAGCATTTGCATTATATTCAATTTGTGTTGGTGAATTAATTCTAGTGGTAAAAAAGTTACCAGTCCAAGCCGTAGTTCCATTCGAATCTAATACAGTAATTGGCGAACCGGGTACTAATCCATGTGCTTCTGAAAATGTAACCCTAACATACTGACTATCGACACCAGCTGTATCATCACCCAATTCGAAAGTTGATACTGGAAGAGCAGAATCTGTATAAACTCCACCCTTTTTAATCACAGCATAAGAAGTAAAAATACTTCCTGATGTAATACTACCTTTTGCTTTGTATGTAAATGCTGTACCACTAGCAGTTTCAATTAGAAACAAACCATCAGCATTAGTATCTGTAGTTCCCGTAACTGAAACTACATCACCAGCACTAAAATTATTTGCTGCTGTTACTGTGATTGTTGAATATGGTGTTTGTCCTCCAGAAGTGATAGCGGATGCTGTAATTGGAGGTCCAGCAACTTCATAGTATGAAGGATATCTACGATTAGATCCATGATTCTGCCATTTTGTATTTTGAATACCATACTCAAAGTCAGCATCAATCAATGACACTGGGTTTGATACACGCATACGCTCAATTGCGTCAGTACCAAAATCCCAAGGACGGAACTTCTCACCTTGAGTGTAGTCATCAATTAAAATAGATAACTGGTCGTCTCTTGACATACCAGATGTATCGTAGTCTAGAATATACTTACAAGTACCATCTAGAGCATTGGGGAAGAAAGGATCTGGATAATCCGGGTCTCCTGGATAGACGTGCCCGTGTTCCCTAGTCCATCCTTTTGCTGGATCAAATTGACTAGCAATAATAACGCCACGACTGGCATTTACAATCATTACTACATTCCTAGTCTCTCTGTGACCTGGAATTGTAATACTACCTTTACCCGTGTTGGGTGCTGCCAGTGAGTTATCTACTGGAACAAATCTGTATAGTTCTTCTTTTACCTGTGCCATTATCTAATACCTCAAAGTGCGATTGCGTAAGCGATTGCTAGTTCTTCACTGATACCACCTGTTGTAGGAGCAGAAGAAGCACCAAAAGCAATTCCCCAGAATGTTTGTCCTGCTTGTGGAGCAGTGACAAATGAAATTACGATGGGGTCTGTGGTGGCATCTGTACCACCTGAAAGTTGGAAACCTCTAGTTGCTGATGGTTCCTGAATCGTGCCACCCACAGAGATTAGCAATCTTGCTGCTGTCGTAATCTCTGTATTAACAAAGTTGGTTCCTGAATTGTAAGACAGAGTGAAGTTAGTTGTGGTTCCATTGAATCCACTAGAGATATCATCCAGAATTCTAAACTCTGTAATGCTATCACTTAATACTTCTACAATACTTTCTGTTCCACTCTGGTCTTTCTTGAGAAAAATCTTCCCATCGAAAGTATTAATTGCTACCTCGCCTAAATCGAGTTGAGCAGTTGTAGGTACTGCCCCTTCTGTAGCTGAACGCCTTAAGCGTACTACTGGTGCTGCCATTGGTGTGTCCTATGTAGGTTAGTATGTCCCAGCATCCTTGGCAGTATCTACTGCTTTTTTACGGGATGTTGTTTTAGTAGACTCCAATTCAGAAACTTTATTTAAAGCTTCGTCTAATTTTTTAGTCAAAATAAGATTTTTTGCTTCAAGCATAATGTTATCATTAGTTAAAGAAGAGACCTTGCTCTGATAAACAGAGATCAAGGTCTGTGCGTCAAGTTGAATTTCCATTCACATAATCATAACTAAATGTATTTATCAATATGTTCCAGCGTCAATAATTGTGTTGAGCATTGAAACGTAACCAGTAGTTGTTGCTGTTGTATCATCAAGAACAATAATTGCACCACCATCCATATAGAAGTTCTTATCAGCAGCAATTGCTAAGTGCTCAGAAGTTACCCAGGCATCTTCAGTGCCACCTTCAACAAAGTTGTCTTCAAATGTCCAAGTGGCATTAGCACCATCGATTGTTAGACCTGCACCATCTGCCTCAGCAGCATCAGCAGCACCACTAGCAAGAGTGATGTTGAGATCCGCAATTGTAACGGTAGTTGAATTTACTGTTGTTGTAGTACCAGAAACTGTCAGGTTACCTGGAATTGTTACTGTACCGGCAGAGTTACCAATACTTACTGCAGTAGCTGCACCACCAATGTTTAGAGTTGTAGCATTTGTGTTGAATACAGTGGCAGTTCCCGTAGCGGTAGTTGTTATATCAGCGCCATTAACGGCAAGATCACCAGTAACAGTTACGTTATCGGGAAGACCATAAGTAATGCTTTGACCGGCAACTGTTACATCAATCTCATTTGTAGTTCCAGCAAACGTCATTGTTTGTGACGTTGATACGGAACCTCCTCCACCACCAGTACCATTTGTACCTTCTGCTGTGGTGATAGTTAAGTCAATTGCACCAATTTGTGATCCAACATAATCAATAACAGCAGCAGATGTTGGAAGTTGAGTATCACTATCATTTGATGCAATAGTATCAGTGGAGTCAGTAATTGCACCTGCAGCAAAGTTATCAACCTCTACATTAGAGAGGTTGTTGCCAGTTGCGTTCGCATCAAATGTCTTGTTAGTGAAGGTATCTGTGGTTGCTTTACCAACCAGAGTATCAGTTGCTGCTGGTAGAGTTAGTGTTGTTGTACCTGCAACTGCTGTTGCTAATACAGTAGTAGTACCAGATGTGGAACCATTAAAGATAACATCATCAACAGAAGGTGAATCTAATGTTGGTGTTGTTGCAAATACGAGAGCACCGCTACCAGTTTCATCACTAATTACGCCAGCAAGTTGTGCCGATGTTGTGGCAGCAAAGAAACTTAAGTTTGAAGAAGATGTTGCTACTGAGGAATCGATAGCAATTGTAAGAGTATCAGTAGCAGTTACAGTTGCATCAATACCAGTGCTTCCTGTTACTGTTAGGGTATTTCCAGATGTAATTGCTTCAGTTGTTGATCCATCACTAATATTCCAACCAGTATATCCAGCAGTCTGTGATACCCAAGAAGTATTTCCAGAACCATCTGTCTGTAGAACAAATCCACTTGTTCCATCATCAGCTGGTAAAGTAAAGTTATATGATGTAGTTACTGTTGCTGGAACATCAATAGTAACTGAATTTTGGCTCGCCTGAGCGTCTTTGATTGTAACACTACCAACAGAAGTGGATGCTACTGAAGCAGTTAAAAATTCATCCGTTCTTGCAGTATAAGTAGCACCGCCAACATGAACGAAGGCACTTCCTTGAGAACCCACCGTACCGGAGGTGGAGAAATACATATTGGAATTAGTTGTATCTACAAATGGTTCTCCAGCCAAACCAATTGCTCCAGATGGGGCTGCTGTACCCCTACGAATTTGTAAACGTGGTGCTGCCATCTACTTGACCCTATAGACAATACTTCTAGTACTATTTAGTAAGTTCCGTAGTCTATAGCATCATCATCTACCCCATCAGCACGATCTACCACTTCAAATGTTGGTACATATTCGTGCTTTTGTGTAGTAGCATTCCAAATTAGAACATAATTATCTGCTCTATTTGTTGCATCCACATCATCTAGATTTGCTAGATTTGCTTCTAGTATGCTAGGGGCATCATCAACTTCAACAATTTTTTTCCTTTCTGTTCTAGGGAATGTTACATTATACTTGCTAGTACTACTGAGTGTGACTTGATACTTACTCATAGAACTCCTGGATTAACAGTTAGAACTCCTTCAAATACTTTATCTTTTGAACCCCCACCTGATGTGATGAACACATTGTAGACATAACGACCAGCCTTCAAACTTGCTGTTGATGGTTGGTTTGTTCCTACAACTGTGATGTTTCTAGATAAAGACAAAGCAATCAGTCCCTGAGTTGGATTTGCACCAGACCCAGAGACATCAAAACTATACTTTGGTTTGCTTGAGGTAAAACTTCTAGCGAAGTATGCCTCAATGGTATAGGAAGACAAATCAATGTAATCCCCGTTCTCATCACGGAGATTAAACTCTACACTAAAATCTGTTCCCTGTTCTACGGTCAGATTAATTGGTACTGCAGTTGCCATAGAAAATATACCCTTCCCAAACTATTTAGGAAGGGTGGATATTACTCTGCTGCTTCTGCCGCTGGCACTGAAGCTTCAGGTTCTGGAACCTTACCTTCCAACAAATCTAGAGTTTCCATGCCACCTACAAGTTTCGCCTTGTACTCTTTGGCGCGTTCTAGATCACTTTCGATACCTAGAATTGTATCATTAATTTTTTTTAGTTGCGCCTCAAAATTTTCACGCAATTTAGATGTTTCCATAGTTTTATCAAGCAATTTTAAATAACCATTCAGCAAATGTTTTGCCTAGAATTCTACCGAACTCACTGGTATATTTAGGGAAGACAGAAACACTATTTGGTCGAGCAAACCCTACATACTCATTAGTGAAAGTGGTGACATTATTAAATCCGGTAGATAAAGTAATTACACTTCCTGCTATATTGTTAATGGTAGCACCAGGAGCAATACCCTCACCATAAACACCAACTGTATCAGCACCTAAACTACCAACTAGAGCAGTTAAATCACTAAAGTCTTGCCCACCAGCGATAGTAATTGTGTTTTGATTTACCGTTCCACTACAAAGTAATGGGAATCCTAACTGGAAGAATATAGCACCACCAGTTTCTCTAGCAAGACTTACATGGTCCCAACCAACAACATCAGCAGTAAGTTGCAACTGACCTGATATAGCAGTTGGGTCTAAAATATAATCTTCTGCACTTGGTTGAGTTGCCGGATTAACACCATCAGGAGTAAATTCTGTTGTGAGTGGACTAACTGTTGCGCTACTAACAGTAGGATTTTCATCTGGATATATTTTAAGTGTTTGATTCGTAAATGGAACAAGTAAATCACTATCTACACCAATCACATAACCATCTACTCCTCCTATATTGTATGGAGTTACATCGATAATCAGTGTTCCAGCAGAGAATACATTTCCTGAACCACCATCAGTTTCAATTTCAGCACCTACTTGAGGGATGCCTCCTGTTACATCTCTTACCCTAACACTTCTACCTCCAGCTTGGTTATCTTCAAATGTAAAAGTGTTTGCTGAGTTCAATGCTTGTGTATGTACTTTATCAACCACAGCAAAAGCTTTAATTCCTGGATTATTTGGATCATCCCAAGAGACAACTTTCAAAACTTTAGCATTTGTTCCTATTCCGGTTCCACTAACAGTTTGTCCAGCAACCACATTATCTGCCCCTGGGAAAGTTCCTGTGTTTGCTAAAGCAATAGCACCATATTCTTGTTGCCCACCAGGAACTGTAATAGGTACACCAGCTTGGAATAAACATTGAGTGTTTCCTCCACCAATATTACCAGTAAGATTTTGACTAATTTCTATAAGTCCCTGACTAGCTAAAAGTGTAGTATCTGTTATATAACTTCCTACTGGTATTGCGGAAAGGTTATTGCTGGGATCAACTAACATACCTTCGATGAGGTCCCCATCAAATCCTGTGCGATTATTTCTATTTCTTATTTCTATAATATTAGTACCGCTATTTCCATTAATTGCTTTGGATACTTGGTTGTGATCTGTAGTACCACTAATAATATCTTTTGTAAAAGTATCATTTGTTGTATCAGCAATACCAGAAATAGCAGGCAATGAATATGTAAAACTAGTTGGTGAAACAACGAATGCTAAAGTTTGGATACCATTATAGTCATTAGAAGATACGCCATTAATTCTTATTGTGTCTCCAGCAACAAGTCCATGTGGAGTTAAACCACTCACATCAATTCTTGCCTCTTCTGTGGATCTATTATAAGTAGCACCAACAATGCTTAGTGTAAATGAGATTGGACTACCAGAGCGTTGATTGGAAATTTGTAATCTTATTTGAGTAGCTTCCCCACCAGTTCTTTCATCATCAGTTGTTACCAAATAATATGCTTCATCCGGTTGAACCCCAGGAAATCCCTTAAGACCACTAAATTTAATTAAATTAGTAGCAACAGTTCCATCAAGATCTGTAAATGTGTCAAAATCACCGGTTCCAACATCAACAAATTTTTCTAGTCTTCCTAGTCCATCACCACCATCAGTAATGTCGCTGGTATCTCTTGGATCTCCACCTGGAGCGGTACTATAATTAGTCTCATCTCTTCCAGCAGAATATACTTTATATCTGAATACTGTGCTACTTAATCTGAGACTGACTTCGTTATACTCATTAGTTCCTGGTATGTACTCTTGCTCTCTTGTCGCGGTTAAACCAACCCCACCAACTTGATTGTTTCCATCAAATATCATATCAAAATAATTTCCTGGCCACAGTCCGTGATCTACATTAGTGGTAACTTCAAATTCTAAAGTTTCTGGAAGATAATCTATATTTGTAAACACAACCGGATTTATATTATTTTTGCCCCTAGCAATAATCGCTAATTGGTTTGAGTTGGTGATATAAAAATCATGCTTAGGTCCATCAGTAACTTCATTACCGTCATTAGAAATTTGTTTAAAGTTAATATCTCTAACTAAAAAATCTCTAGTTTTATCTGGTTCAATAAATTCACCTGGAACTGGATCTAAATTATCATCAACTAAAGGAACATTAACATTTGATGTATTAACAAATACAATTCTAAAGAAATCTTTTGTGTATACTCCACCAAGAACTTTAGCAAATGGATTTGTAGCTTGTCCAGTTCCGGGAATGTGATTACCTAAGTTTCCTGATGGGAATGGACTTAGGTCATAAGTGAATTGATTTGACGCAGTAACAGTAATTTCAACATTACCCACATTTAATTCTTCGCCACCAACTCTTGTAAAATTCATTCCTGAAATTTGTACGTTCTCGCCACTAGTAAATTTGTGATCTGTTGAGGTAGTTACAGTAACAGTTGGTGATGCATATGAAACTGAATCAATAAAAACAATTTTTGGATAAGATGGATTATTTGGAGTTACATTAATATTTAAAAATAGTTCATTTTTAAATGAAGCAAAAGTATCGTTAACAACATCTGGTGATACATTGAAGATTGTACCACCACTAATATATGTTCCTGGATCAACTGCTTGATCAAATTTTAATGTACTGCCATCTATAATTTCAGCAACTTTTCTCCCATTAAAACTACCTGCAGATGTAGTTGCCACTACACCTTCTACCAAAATATCAACTGTAGTTCTACCTAACGCTGGTACAAATCCATGTGGATCTACAGTTTCTACCAATACATTAGAGTTGTCAATAATTTCAGTTATCTTGATAACACAATCGTTTTCTGTTCTTTGAATTTCGTAAATAGCATTTGTAGTTCCCCCGGTAATTTCCCCAAGGTCTCCAATTTCATAACCATCTCCGGGAGTGTTGATTGATAAAGTATTGATATCAATAGAACCACCAGGAGTAGTTTCGAAGTCAAACGTTAGTGTACCATCTCCACTTCCGGTAAGAACTGTTGTGGATTGATTTGTAAATACTGAATCTGGAGTATATCCAGCACCGGTATTAGCAACTGGGTCAATAGCAGTAATTTCATATGTAGCAGTTCCACCATCAATTGTTCCGGTGTCGCCAACTTCATATGAACTACCACCGTTATTAACTGTAAGGCCACTATTAATAATTCCACTTGCATCTGTAGTAAAATTAAAAGATAATGTACCATCTCCGTTATTGTTAAATAAATCTGGAGTAGTCGCTACGTCAGTCAAAGATGATGATGGAGTATATCCTGTTCCTGGGTCAGTCAAGGTTGCTGATATAACTCTGTCTGATGTCAAAGCAAACGTAGGAATCCTGGAACCTCCTAACAAGTATCCTCCAATTACTATGGATTCAGTTACTTGGAAATTTGAACCGGGATCTGTAAGTACAACATTATACAAACCGATTGGAGTTGGTGTAATTTCAAATGACGCATCCTCTCCCTCAAAATTTCCATCTACATTAATAATATTAAATGGTCCTCCCGTACCAACTGACTGACCAGTAACTAAAAACCCTTCCTGGGAAATTTCTGTATCTCTAGTCCAAACAGCAGTGCTGATACTTGCCGGTAAGTTGAAAACTTCTACTGGAGTTAAAATATCACCTTTACCATATCCATAACCAGAAAATGTAATTGAAGCATCAGAAGTTGCTGGAACTAATCCAGCACCAATAGCAGCTTCAGCATTGATGTCTTTAAAATTATTGGAAGGTTTTACGAAAACATTTAATCTTCTGAAGTCATTGGGGAAACAGAATGCAACTTCAGAACCGGTTATGGCACCAACTAAAGGTTTAGATAAAGTAAGTGTATATTGTCCTCCAGTCTCAGTGATAGTATTTACTTCTACCTGAGTCTTAGATGACAAAATAGATGGATTTGTCCAGTTGTCTCCAAGTGTGAAGAAGTTATCTGAAGATGGTGTGGTTATAATTTCAAGAGTCCAATTCAAACCTGCGTAAGTTGAATCGTCAATTGATTTTATTAAGAACGTCGCCTCATTCCCTACACCCACAGTACCACCTGGAGCAGCGTCAATGGTTCCAGTATCTCCTGGTTGATATCCACTTCCTCTATCAACGATTGTTGCATTGGTAATGACTCCCGCTACAACTTGAATACTAAATTTCAAACCAGTTCCAGTTCCACTGGTGTTTGTGGTTGTAACATTACTGGCAGAGAAAGTGTCTTCGCCAGTACCATCATCATAAGTAGAACCACCATTTGTTAATAGAGTAAAATCTCTACCATCAGCACCATTCCCTTCAAAAATTTCTAAAGTATCAACAACAATTTCAGTTGAACTATTTGTTGCAATAACATTTGCAGTATATTCAATTGGATATAAAACAATTGGAAATTCTGTTCTTGGAGTTACTTCTGTTGTCCCAGGATCTAGTAAATCATTGGGAGTAGTCTCTGCATCTCTAACAGTAATAAATTCATTACTACCAACGTTAGTAGTTTTTATTCTAAATTTAATATCATCTAATCCAACTAAAGGATAAGCAAAATATGGAATGTTGGATCCTTCTGGCAATAGAGAGAAGAAATCGCCAACAGGATACATCGAGAAAAATTGTAAAGTTCCTGTGCTCTCAGTAACTCCAATAGTAACTAATATTTCTTTCCTATCAAATCCAAGACCGGGTGGTTGGGATAAAGTAAATCCATCTCCAGTAGCGACAACACTTCTACTATCATTTAATGTTGTTGAATCAACGTATTCAAATGTTGATTTTCTATAAAATCCTACAGGTACTGTGAGTAAAGTAGTAATGTTTAAAATATAACCACATTCGTCATAATCAGTAACGTTAGATAAAGTTCCAACATCATCAGGGAATGGAAAATAAAATTGATTATCACTAATTACTACAACATCTCTAAGACCATTAACATCAAATGGAGCATTTGTATTATTTTTAAATCTAATTCTTAACGCATCATTTGGAGAACCGAGAGCATGGTCGTAGTATGTTTGTACAACAACACTACCCGATGGAACTACAACCGTATTAATTGTCTGACCAACAGTTTCATAAAAAATATTTTCTACTGGAACTCCAACTCTTACACTGGTAACTTCACCTTTGATGGGAATAAATCCTCTAGGATCTCCTGAAATTCCATCAGTAGTATCTTGTCTAAATGTTTGAATTTCATTCTGACAACCGTTTGATAATGAACCACCAATAACACCAATCCAATATCCACCAGCTTGATTTAAATAATCTATGGTTTCACTAACCGTATATGCTGGTGTAGATGTTCCCCTCTTTGGTCCACCACCGCCACCAGTGTCCCCTTGAGAATCAGTTGCTGAAATATAAAGGAGTGCTGACCTACCAACAGGACTATAGTCTCCAGCAAGTCCGGTTGATCTATTAAATCCAAGAGTTTTAATTAAGTTATTGAAAGTATCTTCAGTAGCAAATGCTGGGTCCGAACCAATTAATTGTAAGGTAGTTCCTGATCCTACTGTACCACCTTCGTATAATGTTTGGAATCCATCGGGATTTACATTCTGTGTCCAACCGTTAAATGTTCCATCTTGTGTATATGAAGACCAAAAATATTTTAATCTGGTATCACCATACACATAATAATTAATTGGAGTCTTAACTGTAATTGATTCTGTTACCACTCCAGCATCAATAAACATCTGAGCAGAACTTGGAGCAGCAACTGCACCAACTGGAACAACAACATCTGTTTGTGAATCTAGTAATTCAAATGTCAGTGTTCCCCCACCAACAGTAGTTGTAAAATTATTAGAAACATTTACATCACCTGTGACGCTATTGTATGATATGACAATAGTTCCTGCAGGGACTCCAGTTCCAGTAACTTCTTGCCCAGAACGAATAGATCCGGATAAAACTCCAGTAACATTAACAACAGATGTTCCGGAATTGTATGAAACTGGAGAAGCAACACCACGAAGTGTTTCAATTAAAATTAATTCGTTAGTAATTTTATATAATTTTCCTGTATAAGAAACACTACTACCGTTTAGTGGATCTGAAGTTGTTGTATATGTAATTGAAGTTGATGTTACCGCATCTAAACTATATGTTCCGTTTAAAGATGTTGCACCGCCTGAATTAAGGGCATTACCAAAAATTACAACTTTATCACCTTCGTTAAAATTATTACCTGTACTGGTCTGTGGTGAATATTCTTGGAGGTCTTCTCTAAAGTCAGTATCTAATACAACAGTCCATGTACCATTCAAATTATCTGTAATACTGTTAACAGCATCAATTTGGATATCTTTTTCTCTTACAACACTGTATATTCTATATTGTTTTCCGCTTGATGGTGGTTGCAAAGAACCAAATGGTTCTAAGTTAGATTCGAATTCAATCAAATCTCCACTATTAAAAGTGCCGTTGGTGGGATCAATAGGAGATGAAAATGTGACCCTAACAAAATTTTGCCTAACAATACGTTGACCCTCACTCATAGTAGTGAAAGCAAACCTATTTGATTGGACAATATTGAAACCATCAGTGTCTACTACGCCAATATTGTTTTCAATTAGAGCATCATTAAAACTAGTAACAACTGTATTATCCGCTAAGTATCCTTGAAACGGTTCAGTTCCGACAGCATCATCTGTAGCAAAAATTGCATTAACTTTTAAAGCACCCCTAAGATTAAAATTGGGGTTCTTATTGCGTAAAAAATTAACTGGTACTGCCATTGTATATTATGCGTCTAGTGTACTGACTGAGTAAATAATCTGACCCGCTGCTATGTAATAACTAATTACAAATCTATCTCCTTGAATAAATGTGGTTGGTGAACCATCAACGGGGCTAACGCCAGTCCATGTATTTTCTAGAGGTTTCCAAATGTTTGTTGGAATGATAGATGCTGCTTTAACTGTGGAGGAGAAACTAATATAAATTTGTCCCGCCCTACCATCATATGTAGCTAAGGTAGTGTTGTTAACTGTGTCAACTGGTGTACCAAGAGGAATGGAAATAGTATCAGTAACGGCGTCATACCATCTCTCATCAATAGGGTCAATACCAGATACATTGAAGTTAACAGATTTTGTTAAAGTATCATTAATATCGACATCACCAACATTAGAAACTTCATTAAAAGTTACTGTCTTATAAACTGTGTTCCATGCAACAGGAATAGATGGAATTAAGGAGTTGACATTCGCCCAATCAGACAAGTCTGTTGGGGATATAAATGAATCATCTAGTGCTTGATATGCTTCACTTGCTGGATCATTATTGAACCAGTTGATTGGAGCACGTTTGGAGAAACCATAAGTGTCTTGCCTTGCAACTGGGAAGTTCTCTTCATTTTCAAATACATTATTTGAAATGCTAATCTTGTTATTAATCTTAATTGTGCCAGCAGTAAGAATTGAAGACTCAATGTTGGATGCCTTGAAAGAGTTTCTCTGTGCTTCCTGAATCGCTTGCAGATCATTTGTTAGAACTGCAGAGAATGTTGATGGGTTGAATGAAGCAGTAGAACTATTGGCGGCAAGAGAATCAAGATTAGTATAATCAATTAGTCTATTTTCAGCAGATGTCTTGAGTCTTGGGAAATTAAGTGTGTTGCTTTGGTTTCCTTTAGCATCAATAACTTGGTTGCCAATATAGAAATCACCTGTGGAGTTAGTACCAGAAGATGCAACAAATCCACCACCACGCTCAATAGTTTGAGAGTTAACAATTTCTTGCTGAGTTAGTGTAATGTCTTGGAACTGTGGTAAACCAGTTGAGTAGTTACCTGGACCAAATCCCACATATTCCCAAGTATGAGATGAAGCACGGATAATAGATGGTCTGTAGAACGAGACAGGAACTGCCTTATTAAAAATGATACATCTGTCAGTAAAGATAGGAACATTTTGTGCTGTAAACTCTAGGACTGCGGACTTAGGAACACCGTACTCATTTCTACTATCTTCAAATCCATATGGATTTTCCATAATAGTATCCGTAACCTCTGTCTCTCCAAAGGAAGATAGTTCAAATTCGGTATCTAAGTCAATCTCTGAATAAGATCTTATATTATATCCTGTTGTTGGATTTGCTCCACCAGTCAAAATACTATTCAGAATTTTTTTAGTTGACTCTGAAGTAATAGAATATTGACTGACTCTTTGATACTCGTCCGCTTGTAATGTATTATCTCTAATGATGGTGTTACCAACATCTTTTCTATATTGAGAAACAGATGCTTTTGGATTCCACTTGGGATTATCTAAGTCTGCCTCTGGATATAGGTAGTTAATATTTTGATTATATCCAAGACCCTCTAGGGTTACTTCTTCAGTATCATAAGATGCTTTGGTAGGTTCAGTAAAGTTGACGGAGGAAGGATAGTAAAGAATTTTATCGTTTACTGTTCCTGAGAAAGTTACCGCAAGATCATAACTGAATACGTTTGCACCCTCATCGGTAACTACAATATCTTCTCCATTAAACGCTGGATTTTGAGCGCCAAAGATTCTAATTGTTTCTCCATCAGACAATGAAGTTGATGTAAATGTTGCTGTTGCAGCAACAGCTGAGACATCAGCGGGTGTTGCTTGTAGAATTTCATCATGAATGGTGTAAAGTACATTTACAGCAGAAACAACATCCTGACATTCTCCAGTAGCGTGGTCATAATCTACAATAACAGTGTTGTCAATTACTGGTTGAATAAGATGCTCTGCTGGTGGAGTATCAGATTCTGTTCTCCAATCTCCATCACCCATACCTTGTGCCATATCAAATCTAAAGACTGGATTTGCAATGGATGGGGAACCTGTACCAAATCTACCGGATCTATTTTTAATATCAAATACCTGAACGGTATTTGCTGACCTATCAACACGTCCTGTATATCCAATAAATGTAGTTGCCGCTTGGGCAGTGTTATATTCAGTTTCATTAGATGGAAGAGCAGCAATACCAGTTGCTTCATATACTTCCATACCCTCAACGATACCATCTACAGATTCTAGAGTTAATACGTCTCCACCAGCACCAGTGCTAGGTGTTACCGCTGTTGCTAATTCGTAGAATGACCAGTTTCTTATCGAAGCAACTGCAAGATTCTTAGCATATTCAAATGTTGCTCTGGTTTGTGCTAGTTCAGTTTCAATGAACTGTTGAGTACCAGCAGAGAAATAATACTGTCCGTTGTTAATGACAGTGCTATTTCCACTCAATCTCAAATCTTTTACAATAGCATTTACTAAGTGTCCAACGTCTCTTGAACATCTATCGGCATCTGGATTATTGAATCCAGCAAACTGCTCACCAGTTTGAGATTCTGCTAGAATAAATCCAGCACATTCTCTTTGGATGAATAGTCTGTTCTTCTCGATAAGGTCAGAACCATCTTGCTTGAGGTGATTAACTTCATTAGCAATACCATCAACAGGGTCAATATCTTCAAGACCAATTAGACGCTGCTTACCATAGATAATGGTTTTATCATTGTTGGATACTGTGTCAGTTTCTGGGTCATACTCCTCATAGATATTACCATCTAACATAGTGAGTAGATAGTATCCATCTCTCACGTTGTACTCATATTCAACAATTGGTTCTACCTGTCTAACGAAGAATGATTTAGGATATGTTGTGACAGCTTCAGTAACAATAATTACTGTGCCGCCAGGTAAAGTTAATTTATCACCCTTATTATAATTTGTTCCTGGATTGACAAGAGATACTTCTCCACTAGCAACAGTAAATGTAGCATCGGATGGTACTAAAGTTTCTCCACCAACACCAGAACCGATGTCAAGTTCTGCATAATCTGTATAGGTTCCGTTTCCACCTCTCTTCAAACTCTTTTTGAATTCTTGAGTAGATGGTGACGCTGCCACCTCATCTGTACCTACTGTCTCTACAGAGAACTTTCTAATGATACCTGTTTGGGCAGAATCATAGACAAAAGGATAGTCTAGTGTTTCATCACCAAATCCAATACCAGGATCCTTAAGGTGAATAATAAACTTACCTTCCGGTGCTCTTAACTTAATATTATTATATCCATCCTTAGGAACTTTACAAATCAATCTCCATAGCAATTCATTATTACCATTTGCTGCTCTAGAATCTTGAATTCTATTAACATAAAGAGAACTAATAACGTTATCATTGAATTCAAAATTATCGCTTTGCTCAAGTGCTCCAGAAACAGGATTTGTATCAACTCTTTGTGTTATTCTTCTTAATAGAGATAAGTTTTCGTTAGTAGTTGAGAACTCAGGATCATAAGTAACTTGGTTTTGCTCTAATGTTCTAGTTTCATCAAATGGTTTGTAGTCAACACCCAATGCACTACCAGTTAGATAACCTTCTTCTTTAATACCAGCACTACTATATGTAAGACCAGCTCTGGTAATCAATACTCCTGTTGTAATAGTAAATGTGATTGTTGTTTCTGGTAAGAAAGGTGTATCTGAACCTGTATCTAGAATAAAAACATCATCATAACTTAATTTAGAACCAGATGATGTCCAACCACTAGTGTAATCCTGTGGACCTGGTGCTCCAATTACCCAATCATTAGGATAGATTGCTGTAATTTCACCCTGGTTAATTACAATGTTTCCGACTGTTGCTTGAACAGGGATAGTCTTAGATTCAGAGAATTTATAAACATCTCCACCAGTAATCCAATTAGCGGTAGGTAGATTTGCTGCATTAGAGACACCAATTACAAATTCTGTATCATTAGTTCTTTCTCTTACCACATATGGACCAGATAGGGAAGAACCATCAGAATTATTTGTTTCGTCAAAATAAACTTCATCACCAACAAAGAATGGGTGAGCTGGTTTATCAACGGGATTTGAAACTGTAATAGTAAATGTGCTAGCGCCAGGAGTGTTATTAACAATGCCAGTAATGGTTCTAGATAATTGCAATCCAGCTTGTGTAGTTGCAGTTGCATTTACATTAGTGGAAGAGGTATATCCGTTAAATTTAGTTCCAGTATTTGTATAATCAAATTCTCCGGGAATACCTTCAATAGTTACGGTTCCACCTCTCCTCTCGTCATCAACAAGAATTGCTAGGCGACCATAGTATTCTCCATTAATAGTTCTTGCAAACTCCCAACCATAATATTTTCTCTTAATACTATTATCAGCGTTAAAGTTCAAAGTTGGAATTGTGGCACCACCAATTGTATTGATAGTTACTGTGAAATCATTTGTTCCATCAACTCCACCCAATAAAGAACCTGGGAATTTTATTGTATTAAATCCTGATGTGGCACTAAATCCGGAACCACCAAGTAATCTATTTTTAACAATAGTTGTGGAACCAACAGTTGGATCCGTTGGTGCTACTACACCAAAATTTTGCCATGGATTTGGTCCTGTTGTTTGGACTAAGGAGAAAATATATTCGGAATCAAATCCACCACTGGGGATAGTATAATCAATGTCATTAATTGAATTAAAAGTATATAAATCGTTTGTTTCGTAAGATATATTTGCTGGTAGAGTTACGTCTCGGATGAACATCCTTACGCTTAATGTTTCTGCGGATGCAGATGAGTTGGAGAAAAGTACAGGGTAGTCATTATTTCTACCAATACCATTACCACTATTGTCATTTGCAACAACGTGGATAATTAAATCGTTGTTATTTAATGTTGGATCTAGCTCAACAATTTCAGTTTCTATGGTTGCTGCAATTGTTCCTCCAGAAATACTTACTGATTCTCCTCCAGCAGCATTGTAACCAGAACCACCATTATTAACTCTGAGTTCTGTAATAGCACCATTTGAGTCAACGGAAATAATATCAACTGTTAAATTAGTTCCTGTGCCGCCAGTGGTTGCAATATTAGTCCCTACAGTATATCCGGTTCCTCCAGATAGAGTAGCATTGTCTAAAGTAAGAACGTGTCCCGCTGGATCTGTAGAAGAGATACCACCTAAATCTGCGCCATCAATTGTAAAAGTATCTCCAATATTATATGAAATACCTCTAGCATCGAGTTTGACTACATATCTATTTTCATTTTTTGTTCTATAAACATCAAATCTAGCACCTTGCCCTGTTGCTCTCAATGCATCAATTGCGGCGCTTCCCCCATACACTACTTGATTATATGTGTATTGAACTTGACCTGCTTGAGGAACACCTGATACTGCTTGATATAAAATATTTTCTAAATCTGAATCTGTATCTGCTACAGGAACAGAGGTTCCTTCACATGCAACTGTTTTAATAGATGCTTCTGCAATTTCAAATCTAAAATCGCCGGTATTGGTTCCGACCATTAATTTATATCTAGTCGTTGCTGCAGCAACTCCACCACCAGAGGGAAATCCAAAATGAACAGCATTTGTTGGGGAAGTTGGGAAAGCATTACTAATATCAGTTCCAGTGATAATTTCATTAGTTCCGAATCCAACATCACCAAAGTTTAATGTGGAAGTGCTTTGGATGGCATAGAAACTTTTAACTGAAGTTTCAAGAGATGCCGCTGCAATAGAACCACCAGTTAAAAGTGTTGCCTCGGTAGAAATTTTTCCTTCGGAATATACATCTGCTGGGTCATACTGGTCTGGAGTACCAGCAAATGTAGTGTTGTCTCTTAATCTTGCAGCAAAAGTCTCTAGTTGAGATTCGTCAAAATTCTTTGGTAGTCTTGCATAAATTGCTTCTGGATCTCCATCAGAATACTGTCTCTTACCTAAAAGGTAATTTACATCATCAACTAATAGTTCTGCTTGTTCTTGTGTTGTTCCTGGACGTATGGAGTAGTATTCTGGAATATCACCTTCTTTGATTAGTGATTCTCCGTCTACTTTAACATAAATTTTTCTAAATCCTTCGGTATTTGAATTAATATCTCCAGCATTCCATCTTGCTAAAGTTGAACCAAAATCAATATTGTAGATGTTAACTCTACTTTCTCTAGTGGGATCCAATCCTCTAGGTGGAACTAGTCCAACAATGAAAGCACCATTGTCCTGCTTGAAGATTTCTGTTCTGTGAGATACAGCAATCAGAGATTGATTACCAAAGTTTGAGTTGGAGTTTGTAATTGAATGGTCTCCACCTGTCTCTACTGTGAAGTGGTCTGCCTGTCCCACAGCGAACACAGACACAATCTGTAGGAATGAATTGTTTCTGGACTTAATGTGGAAGTGTCTCCAATCTTTTCTATACTCAGCAATAGAGTTAGAATGTCTCTCGTCAGGGTCTTCTACCTGACTTGTGGTAGTTCCATTCAAAATGAATGCCCTATCATCTCTCTGTAGGGAGATGCCAGTGTATTGCGCCAGCACCATAGAGCGAAGACCTGTGGACTGAGCACCGTCGCTCAAGAGACCACACAGACCCCATACAGAGCGTAGTGAGATGTTGAATACATATGGAGATGCTGAAGCAACAGTGTCAGACAGATACTTGTTCTGGACGAAACCAACAATTCTGTTTTCTTCAATTCTCTGGTTGTAATCCTCTTCACCTGTTGGACCAATGGGTGAACCGGGATCGGCATCGACATCAACAGCTTGAATAATTATATCCCAGAATGTGTTGATAGCACTTCTTACATTAGCACATCCTGCTGGGTCTGTTGGGTCGTCAATCTCATATCCAGCAGTTTGAGCACTAAGGTCTGGTAAAAGATTGAAATCAAATATCTGTGAGCTAAATGTAGTATCAACATTCAGTAGTGTGGTATCAAGAACACTTACTCCACCGGGAGCAAAGTCTCTTGTAATTACGTTATTTTTATCTTCTAGGACATCATAGTTATTTACAATATATTGACAAATCTCATTTGCTGCTTGGAATACTTCTACTGCTTCTGCTTCTTCTCCAAGTAGTACATTATTGTCACGATAGAATTGTGCTGCTTCTACAACACGATTGTTTCCGCCATGCGCTAGGTTGTAAGCAATTCTCTCAATAAGTAGAACAGTATCATCTACACAAGACTCACCAACTGTTTGTGTTGGGTCTGCTACACTGCCATCTAAGTTTACTACTCCTCCTGGGAAATTTGGATCTAAACCATCAGTTAAAATGTCAATATTTGCTGATAAAGTAGCGTTATTTCTTTCAACATAAGCAACAGCAAGTTGAGCAATAAAACGCTTGTTATCTAGTAGAATATTTTCAGCATCTTTAAATCTTCCAGCAGGAGGATTAGTTGTCTCATCATTTCTACTATATTTGTCAATTTTTTTGTAGTAGTTCTCTAACTGATGATAGTTGGCATATTCAAAAGCAGTTAGTTTATGATGACTTCCAAATGCGTTAGGAGTATCCTTAATAGTAAACTGCCAGATGTAGCAAGCACCTGTCAGCCTGAACATAGCAGAACTAGATACCGCATCATCTGCAGGATCGGGAACATACTTAGGTCTAATTAAAGTTTTACGCAGGTCTAAACCTACGATAGATGTACCTCTAGGTACAATAAGTCCACCTTCAACAGGATTAAATTTCTTTAGTTCGTTTGCAAAACTTGTGGTGCTGTTATATACCTCACCTTGTCTTGACTTAATTTCTTCTTCAATATCTGCTGCAGTAAAAGCATCTCCATTTGCATCAACGCCAGGAGAGTTGTCAATGATATATTCACCTGGAAAGAGTAGAATTGTAAAATTTTCAAACAGGTCAGCACCAGTTTCACCTTCTTCTGAACCAACACCAGGGGCAACATAACTTCTCTTTGCTGCTTCAATCAGTGCTCTTTCAATAGATTTGAATGGTCTGTTGATATTGCTACCATCATTAGATGGAATATCTGTAGCGTTCTCATCATCAGCACTAACATATAAAATTTTCTTGTTGTTAGTTACATTAATATATGCACCAACATCTTGCCCCGTAAATAAATCAATTGCAGAACCATTAGAAATTTCTGCTCTTGCTCTCTGCTCTAGTTTAAGTAAACTCTTCTGAATTTCAATAGGGGAATTAGTAGCCTGAGTTCTCAGTCTACCAGTTAATCTTGCTGTTTCTGAAGGAGAATGACCATCAACATTTACATTAATATCAAGTATTTCCTGACCTGGAGAATCGGAAATACCTTCGTTGTTTCTATTTCTGATATCCGCCTTTACATTGGGAACACGGAGGAGATCAGTCGAAGAATTATATGTAAATCTAGTGGCATCAGTATCACTTACCGCATCATATGCTAAACGACCAAAATCTGGATTATAACCGGGAAGAGTACCAGATGGCTTACTGCCAATAGTTTCATAGTCTGCTGCAGCAATACGGGTCGCCTCATCAACAAAGACCATCCTTTGCTCAGATGAACTTGTTGCAATTTGGTCAACGAAAATTTCGTCCTCTGGAACAGTGACTACTTCGTTGATAGAATCAACTAGAGAATTTTTATCTGTGGTAGTCAGTAGATCTTTATCACCTGTATCATCAGCAAGCAGGTTGATTTCCTGGCGTTGTTGCTCAAAGGTAAATGATCTTTTTACTTCTCTTTTAGCCATGTTTCTTTATATGCTCCAGTAACAGAAGTTTAAGTTCCCGTATATCTTCCTTCAAACTATTTATGTCGTCCGCAGTTGTGTCAAGATGCTGTCTCAACTGGTTTTTATTGGGTTTTTCAGTGTTAATAATTGCATGAGTATTTGGGTCACGATACAAATTTTCGTGACCTTCCACTTTATAATAATTTTTCATCATACTGACGCTACAATTCTAATATCTTGTACCTTTGGTGTATATACTGGGTCATCACTTCTAAGAATAATTTTTATTTGATACTTAGTAAATTCAGGCAAATCATTGATGTAGTATTTAATTTCCTGATAATCTTCTCTTCTCTCGAAAGCACCAGCAATAGAATCTTTCTTTTTAAATTCAGTGCCAAGTAAATCTACAGGCATTTCAGTCCATCTAAAATTGGATAGCACTTCTTGAGAAGAACTTTCCAAGATTCTATAGAAAATTTTAATATCGCCAACATCTTTACTGTTAGATGTAATTCTCACATCAAGACTTGTACTAGGAACTGAAAGATTTGCTTCTTTTGTAAGATATTTACAAATAGATGATGTATTTGTAATTTCTACGTCATCTCTGTAATCTATTCCGGTTGAATAGTTAATTGATTTAATTTGTAGATATCTTTCTGAACCCTCTAATGTTCCATCAAATTTAATATAATCATTTACTCTGAACACATCAGGAACCTGGCTTGCGAGAGTAGAATTTCTGGAATAGTCACTATTGGGAATTGTTGCAGAAGTGTAATCATCATTAATTGGTTTCTTCTCATGAAATTGTAAGAATTCCAGTCTTACCATCCCATAGAATTACCTTACCGTCAATAATATTATTATAATCTACATCAGCAGTTGGGTTATACGCAACTACTCCATCGTTAATATTAAATTGGGGATTAATCTTATTAATAATACTTTCACTAGCAATTTTTATATTTAAATTATCATTTAATGTTAAATTGGTTGGGTCACTAAAGATAATACCCTCGTTTGTTTCAAAAATACCATTGTTGTTCATTCTCACTACAAGATTAGAACCATCTGCTGAAACTACAATACCTTGTGCTCCAGACAATCTTCCCCTAATTACTTGTAGTTCCGCAATTGGAGTTTCCGCTGTATTTACACCTTGAATAACAAATTGATACACTGGCCAGAATTCTAGTAGTTGATACCTCTTGCCATATCTATCTTCATAACCAGTTGCATTTTCTACTCTAGAAGATGAAGTCTTTACACTTACATTTCTAAGATCAATGATTGGTGATAGGTAATCTACCTCAGAAGACAAATCAAATTTGTATGCTAAAGATTTACCAGTATCATTTAATACCTCATTAATTTTTGAACAAACAAATTTTTGATTCTCAAAATATTGTTCTTGATTTAAGAAAGTTGTTTCGAAATCTGATGTGCTATATGACACATAGTTATTTGTTGGGTTGTCAATTGGGACTACATTGGTAGTTTTAATTGAAGATGTAATTTTTGTATTGGGTGCCTGTAAATTTGCAATGTCAGCATAAATTTTTTCAAATTTAATGTTCTGTGTTGCGTAAACATTAGAACCCCCACCTCTTACACTATCTCCCGCCTGAGAAATAGATTTGATTGTATATGTATCAATACCAACAGAATTTGCAGTATAATAATTCTGAATGAATGAAGTTCCTGATAATCCTGCAAAATTATCTACAGATCTAAAGAAAACTTTTGAGTTCCCTTTACCTTCAAAACCATGATTTCTCTGATAAACTTTAAACACAGAATTATTAGATTTAAATAAATCTGATGTGGCATTAGTATTAGAACCAGAATTAGTCTCTATTGGGTTTAGAGATAATTTTTGATATTCTAAATCGTCATTTACTAGTGTTAAACTAGACGGTTTAGAAATATCAAATTTTGCTCGATTTAATGTAAATTTAAGATCTTCAAATAAATCTTCAACCCAAGTGTCAGTATTTTGTGACCTGTATAAAGAACCAAGTAAAGGTTGAGAACTTACCTTAACGCCTGTTAATTCCTCAACATCTCCAAGTTTTGATGTCCACAATAGATAATCTGTGGAGTCAGTTTCAATTTGTATAGCATAATCAGAATCATTTTGTAAATAAACAGGATTTTCAAACACAAATTTGGTTGGTGTTGCTGAATTTGGATTAGATCCATCATCAACAGCAACTCCCATTCTCACTGCAGGAGTATCAATATCAAGGATTGCTCTAACTATAGCACCATTTGCACCACTACCAATTCCTTTTACAATAACTGATGGTGCAGATGTATATCCGGAACCAGGTAAGGATAATTCTGCATCATATACAATACCATTAGAAACATAAGGAGCAACAGCTGCTTGACTTTCGCCTGGTAGTTGTGGACTTTCAACAGTTAAAATTGCTCCATCATAATTTGAACCAACGTTTTCAACAACAAATTTTGAAATTTTACCATAATCTTTAGTAATTTTTAGTTGAATATTTGTATTGTTTGTATTATTATAGGAAGTAATTGATGCTGAAGATAATGCTTCGTCTTGAATAAATGACTTACCATTATGATTTGATAGAACAAAAGTGTATACTTGTTCGTTAGTTAGGTTATAATTTACTCCGCCAATTAGAGTAACTTCATTTCCATTTCTATCCAAGATTTTTTCAAGAGGTCCAATTGAACCTGAAGTTACACCAGAAATTAAATCATCATTTCTAATTGTTATAGAACCAGTTGAAGTAACTTTCAAATAGGTTTTGGGTAATAATATTTTTTGTGTTCCTGGAATAATATTTTTTCCGGGTTTTCCAATATTAACATCAGTTAAATATACTTTTACTGGTATACTAGAACTTTTCTTACTGAAGAATAGATCTATACCTGTCGCAAATACACCACCATCAAAATTTTCTATTCTAAAAGTCTGTGCTAAAGGATTTGGTTTTATTGGATTATCTGTATTGCTTTCCACAAATTGAATTCCTTCATTTGATTTGAATAGAGAAGGTTGTGTGGAAATTATAGATGGTGGATTCTGTGGTTTAGTTCCTTGTGAATAGAATACAACCTCAGCATAAGAATCAACTACATCTTTTTGCTCATTTGTTTGACTTGAAGTAAATCTAATAGTTTTTTTACCAGATACCAAATTGAGTTTTTCTGAACCCTCATCGTAAACAACGTCAAGAATATTTCCTGTCCAAGAGGTTCCTTGAACTGGTGCAAATCCAGCTGGTAGTAAAATTATACCACTAGCGTTACCAGCATCATCTGTGGTTATTGTGGAACCAAATGTTGATAGTGAAGAACTTGGAATACCGGTAAAATCAGAATCAGGAATAGTCCATCTACTTACGTCTCTACCATCAATAAATGGATAGATAGTAGTTCTTGGTTTCATTCTCGTAACAACAAATTTAACTGGAATGCTACGAGCAAAGAATTGAATGTCAGTAGAAATTGCAACACCATTTTTAACCTCAGAAGATAATCCTTTTCCAAGATTATTATTGTTTGGACTTACATTAGAAGAACTTGCTACTAAAGAGTTAGTTGTGCTAGATTCAGCAAAATTTGTATTGTTAGTAGATACTGAATTTATAGAATTAAACGCAGTATCAACACCACTCCAGGAGATTATAAATGAATTGTAAATAGAAGCAATTGCATTCTGCGGGTCATTTTTCTTCGCAATATATACATTAAACAAATTGGTATTGTTATTTGTAACCAATGGAACAATAGTGCTGTCAAACCACTGGTCTACGTTTGGAGTAATGTGAATTTCTCCAACGTATTGTAAAACAACAAATGGGTTTGGATTAATAGTCTTTGTAGCAGAATTGTTTCCAACTAATGATGTTGATGTATATGGAAGCGAAATAACGTTACCAGTTTTTTGATATCCAGCAAAGAATCTTTCATCTTCTCTGGTATTTGCTTCCACAAGTTTGATATTATCTTCATAAACTTGTGCTCTTAAAACTGACTGTTGTGGATCAATAGCACAAACATACTCGGAAGATTCTACGTCACCAACTCCATGACTTTCAAAATTATCTACTAAGAATCCACCCTTAAATCTATCAAATCCTAGAGAATCCTTAATCTGCATGTTCAATGCCTGTTGTTCAAGAATACTCAACGCAGTGTAATATTCTAGTCTTTCAATTCTCTTTTCTAACTTGCCGATATCACGCATTGTGTATCTGCGATTATCGACAGGCACAATTTTAATGTCTTCTGAATTTTGTGATAATGCTGGAAGATAGATGTAATATAAAGGAATTGAATCTTCTACACTATCAGGTTTAGATGGATTCTTAGATGAATTTCCTTTTTTGATAATAAATTCGCCAGTTTTATCAATAAACAAAGCATCAATTCTATTAAGATAACTTACCTCATCAAATTTTACAGTGTACTCTAGATTACTATCTGGAGCAGGAGAAACTGATGGGACACCGCCAGATTTATCAAAAGAAATATAATCTAGATTTGCCAAAATAGATCCATCTTGGAAACCACTAGTTACTACAGTTGTATCTACTTTAGGTCTAAAATCAATTACGTCGGAAAGAGAAACCCTTCCGGAAGGTAAATTGTAGTAAGGAATGTCATTAATGTCAACACCAGACTCATGTACATAAGAATCAACAGTGCAAAATTCTCCTTGGGAATGCTCAAAATAATCAAAACCAACAACCAACCTACCAGTTGGTGCCTGCTCCCCTGGTTTTAAAATGAGTCTAGAGACATCATAGTAAGAAGGACGTTGCCCATCATCAAAAATAAATCTGTCGGTAACATCTTTTCCTGAAATTAATTGTCCACTAGAATCAACTTTTGGTGGTTCAGTTAATGAACCTTCATAAACATATGCTAATTTATATACATCGGAATATGAGAAAATTCCAATGTCTCCAGAATCATAATCATTACCTCTTAATGGAATAACATTATCGTTTGATGAAGTAACAATAATTCTTTTATTTTTTACGGATGTTTTTAATTTTGGTTTTGCTTTACTTACTTCAAGAGATGCAGTTAATTTTACCTTAGGGTAAGTAGACATATTTTCCCCAAAATAATCAGTTGGGAAAGTAATTGTTGCAGTACCAGCAACTAATCCACTAGACTCATCTGTAGAATTTTCTATATCAATGTACTCATCTCTAATGTATACTATATCACCTTTTTGGAAATTAACTACATCACCCACGCCAGGATCCAAAACAGTCATTACATAATTGTTCTTTGTAAAGGAGACAAATCTCTGAGTTCCGTATGGAAGTTGAGCAGCAAAAGTTAGGGAACCACCCGAAGATGAACCTGTAGCAACAAAATCTCTTCTAAAGAAATAACTAATTTTGGAATCGGTAATATCTCTAACAAGAGAAGCAACAGATTTACTGCCAGTTTGGAAAATTAATGAAGATGTTGGATTATCAACTTTGGTAGAAATTTTGTTTAATATACTACTAGAAACATTTTCTCTAAGAACGGAGTCTAAGTACACTCTTGCTTTCTGAGTTCCTGTAGAAGCAGTGGAGTATAAAACAATAGCTCTCGTAACGTTACCTAAGTCATCAACATACTGAACAATATCAGTTTGCTTTAAAATTTGCGATAAATTTGTTGATAAAGAATTTACTGAAAGGTAATTTAATCCTTTCTCACCACTAAATGTTGAATCTGAAATTTTTGTAAATGTGGCATAATTTGCATTATCAGAAACAACATCAGCGGTAAAAATATTTTGTCCCTGTGAACCGGAACCGTAAGAACCATAGAAAGATTTTACATCTTGTGGAGTATAAGTTTTTACAGTTTCTTGGAATAAAACAGCTGTAACAATAGCTCCGGTTCCTTCAGTAATTCTTATCGTTGGAGGATTAACATATTTAATATCTCTTACAACATCATCTTCAATAGAAATTGTTGCAAGTTGAACACCATCGTCAACTCTATTAATTGCAATTTTAGATCTATCATAAACCTGTCCATCTATAATAGCAACGGATGAACTGTTATATGATGTTCCTTGATTATGAATTACAAAGTGAGAAATTGTATTACTAGTAGCAACTTTCAATAAATTTCCATCTTCATCAACCAGAGTTTCTCCCTCAACAAATTTTCCTGATTGTACTTTTAAATGTAAAACATCTGTGGAAGAATATACACCGCCAGTGGTTCCTTCAACAACTCCATATGCACCACTTGTAATACCATTAACATATTTTCCTGGTCTAAATCCATCAGTGATAAATTCAGTTAACTTGAGTCTTGTAAAAAATTGAGGTGCAAAATAACCAAATTTGAAGATACTGTTATACTCTTCCTGCTCATCCCTAATTCCTTTGGATGCTATCTTATCTTTAATAGGATTAAAACCATCTCCATATTTTTCTAAGATAAAATTGGATGGTTTACATAAACCAATTACAGGAGAAACTGCATCAGTATAATCTACAATAGTTCCCCAATAGTAGTTTTCTCTTGTTAATGGTGGAACAATTGGATTTCCCTGCTCATCTTCTGTTGGTAAAGCATTTACTGTAAAAGCATTCTCATATGATAAGAAAACTCTTCTTCTCGATTGTTGATCGCCCAAATCAAAATCTTTAAATAATGCATCAACAACATCTCTCTTTCCAGCAATAGTTATCTCAGCATAACGTACAGCAGAACCAGGAGCAACTTTTTCATTCTTAACCAATGCGGTTGAGACAACTCTCACACGCTCTGTAGTGGCAGTTCTTGTAGTTCCTGACCCTTCTTGTACATCATAGTTTCTAATGACCCACAGGAGGTCTCCTGGCGCTGGTAAGAAAGTCTCGACATAAGATGGTAGTATCTGAGTACTACGTTCTACCCATATAGTCTTGACCGCAATGTCACTTGGTTCCAAATCTAAGTCAAATCCTACAGAGTCTGGTGGACCATCAGACATCAACTCTCCACGATGATTATCTGTATTTCTAAAAGTATTAGTTAATCCATTTAAACCAACTCCACCATCATTAAATGTATTCATCAAATAGATTGATGGATATGATTCTAATTCTACACCTTCTGCGTTTACTGGAACACTTCCATATACATTAGTTACATAAAATGAACTCGCACCATTATATTTTAATAGTACGTTATTTCTTTGAATTGTATCTGTTGCCTTGTCTAGAGTTAGATACTTAGTTTCTTTGTTAATAATCTCATAACCCTTTACATATGCCTTACCAGGACCAACAGTACCAATTAATTTTTGCTTTGCTTCAGATTGTGGAAGTCCATTAACTAAACCTGTAGATGAATTTACAGAAAATAATCCAGTATTGTCGGATGTCTGTACATATTCTCTTACATCAAATGTAAAATTATCTACAACATAATCACCAGATTCATCAAATGTTCTTCTTGCTAGAGTTTCTTCTAAAACATTATATTCTTTCTGTTTAATTTTTTTAAGAACAGAACCATTCTTAATTGTAATAAGTTCGATACTATTTTTGTCTAGTATCTCATTATATCCATATGACTGAGCAACTAATTCAATCTGTAGTCTGTGTGAACCAGGAGCAGAAAAATTAGAAGAACCTCTAGAATTATCATATAATGACTCATCAAATTCTGGGGTAATAATATTTTCAGTAATGTTAAATGCAACTTTTGCTGATGGTTTATTATTATACGGATCAACAATTAAAAGTTGAGAAGAATTTCTTACAAAAAATCCATTTACAAAATAGATTCCTTCTTGAATATCAACTGCAGCTGCTAATCCAAGGGCAGGACTGAATACAGTTTCTGTAATCTCAGTTTCTACATCAGTAATTGAAATAAAATTAGGTAGCACTGCACCATCAGTGCCAACAGTTAAAACTGGAGTATTTACGCCATCTACAACTTCTAGCAACTCACCTTGTCTAAAGGTTGGTTCTGTAGTAGAATCTCCGCTTGAAATATAGGAAACAAAAAGTGTATCTGAATTACTTGTGGTCTCTGTCTTTACTGCCAATACTGTTGCTTGGACTCCAGACGTGACACCTACTAAAGTGCCACCAACCAAACCGGAGATATCATATTTTCTATATACAATTTCTCCACCTTCGTTAATAGCAACTTCAGAAACTGAAGATAACTTAACGTAATTTAATTTAGTATTTAAACCAACCTCTCCAGGAGTTACTAGTTCCCCCTGCTTAAATTGATAATTACCATACCTCTCTATCTGCTCTTGTAGGATACTCTGTAAAGTAGTTAATTCTCTACTTTGAACAGAGTATCCCGGCCTGAACAGAACACGGTAGAAGTCTTTATCCCTATTAAAGTCGTCATAATATGGGGATACATTAAGGTTAGTATTCTGTGCCATATTAAATTTTTATGCACCTAAGTTTCCTAACCTTATTTATAGTCAAGATATTGAGTTAATCAGAACTCAATAACTAGTTTAATATCTTCAATTTGGTCTTCTGCACGGGTGATTAGTCTTCTGTTTTCTACATAGATGATTTCACCTGTATATGGTTCTAGTTCTGGATATAAAATATCAGCAGTAACTGTAGCACCATCAACGTCATGAGCAGCGGGTAGGTTTCCACTACCATAAGCATTGGTTGCAGTTGTTAGAACATCTGTGGTGGGGTGTGAACCTGAAACTGATCCAATAATATCTCCACCTGTAGTTACATCACCGCCGTCTCCGCCTGATGGAACAAAGGGATTAACAGTACCATTTTCATCTCTGTGCAGAATAGGATCTTGGTAATATCTTAGTTTTCCACCAAGAGATACGTTGTTGGGGTCATTTGGTAACCACTCAACTACGGTTCCTTTAGCGACTGGAGCTGCTCCACCAGCAGTTCCTTGAGTTTGTTCAATCTCTTCATCAGGAACAAAGTTAGCAATATAGCTAGTGCCTGCACCAAAACTGACTGCAAAAGTGTTTCTAACTGTTTCTGGAGTTGCACCTGTGATTTCTGTACCACCAGAACCATTGTACTCTTTAGGATCTCTTAGGAGACCAATTCTTCTGAAGTCGTTAGTTACAGGGAAGTCTCCTCCACCCTCACCAAATGTTAGGCGAATGTTACACATTACACGCTTAGCATTTAGTTGCTCTTGGAATGTAGGACCATCAGTGCTACCATAACCACCCTGAGGAGGAATGACAACTTCTAGAGCACCTGGTGTTGCTGGAGGAACTGTTGCAGCTGCAGTCAGATCAGCACTGGTGAATACACCAGTTTTGAATCTGTTTTCAGTACCAGTAACTCCTTGATCTGCAAGATTAACTGTCGCATAGGTATACGCTGTTGATGCTGCTACACCATTGGTTTCATCTTGTGTTGTATCAGTACCTAGAAGAACTCTAGCATCGGAAATTACACCAGTACCACCGGTAACTTCAAATCTACAAATCTTAAAGTTGGAGTTATCTACTTGTCCATCACCATTAATAGGAGTATAGTAAACTCCATCTGCCCAACCGGAACCACCATCAAGAATGGTTACAACTTCTGGTCCAACAATAGATACACCAGCAAAAGGACGAAGTGGGATAAATCTTTGTGACTGGAATCTTAGAACATCAGTTGTGGATAGTGTATATAGATACTTCCATCTCTGACCACTATTTGTTCTGAAAATACCAGATGCTGCATGATATCCTGCTGTATCAGGATTTGCTACTGGTGCTACGCCTGCAAAGCGAGGTCCGTTAGTTACAGGAAGGTCAGGAACAGTACCAAGACCAGTTGCATCAGGTTTGTTATCGATGCACATGAATACTTCATACTGACTATTTCTAGTAATCATCTCAAGGTTTGCAACACCTGCTTCTCCGGTTGCACCTTGTGAAAGTCTGGTAAATGTTGGGTCAGCAGCATAGTTAGGACGCCACATATCATATGGGTCCGTTCTGTCAGTAAAGTCAGAATTGATACCGTAGTCTAGACGATTGATAACAGCAGAAACATAGCTACCGTCTGGAGCAAGAGTTGCTGAACCATCACCAATTGTTTGGTTGAAAATTCTCTTGGCAGCAATAATTTCTCTGTAGTAATCGTATTTTTCGATTAGGTTGTCTAGGGGACGGAGAGGAGTGTCCTCAGTTGCTGGTCTTACTTTTAATACTTGTGCAGACCCTACTCCAGGAACGGTCCAGTCAATAGTTTGACCGAATGCTAGAGTTGTGAGGAGAGCTGGATCCAGACCTGTAACAATCCATGCTCCCTCCAAACCACCAACGATGGTCGCTGTTACCGGCGTCCCGCCTTGGTCGATAGTGATTTGTGTGGTTCCGTCCAAATTTGGTCCCGTACCACTGAGTCCGTAAAATTCTACGACCGAAGCCCAGTCCTTTGAGCGACCGACGAAGAAGAAGTGCTCAGTTCCAACCGCTTCATCAAACGATTCCAAGAATTGCTTGGCATTATATACTCTAAACTTGTCTGTGATAAGTGCGCTCATGATCCTCTCTTAAAATAACAGGTCTGTTTTCTTGTTTTATTTATAATACTTTTGGATTAGATGGTTATACTACGAAGATAATCTCCGGATGTATGGGTATAGGGACCAGTACCATCGATATCTCTGGTAACACCAGTAAATGTGTCGCCCGCAGTTATTCCAGTATAAGATAATACTTCTTTATTTAGTTGTAATCTTCCTGCAGGTGGAAAATTTCCTAGTGGATTTGGTGCTGTTGCTGTAGATAAAACCACTAATTCTGTATTTGCATTCTGAAATCTATCAAATTGTGCTCCCGATAAATTTATAGATGGAATGCCAGGACCTCCAGTTCTTTTGTTTTGTGTGGTATATGTGGAATATGGCCTATCAAAATATGTTTCAAGTGTAATTAACGGGTCTTGGTCAAAAATAGATGTGGATGAGATGCCAACCAAAGGAGGATTAGCATCTCCATTCACATCAGACACCATTTGATAATTTATAGTTCCTGCCTCGCATAAAGCATTTCTATCATAAGTTTCAAAATAACCAACACTAACACTAGTAATATAATTGTTAAAAAATTTATTAAGTGTTCTTGTTTGATATAACAAGTTATTAACTGTGGTCGTTAACCCAGAATTCAATTCAACTTCTATAGGAGCAGAAAAATTTATAGATGTCATGGATTTATACCAATATTAGATGGATTAATAGTTTCATTAAACACGTCAATGGCACCAGTATCAACAACACTATCTATATCAACCGTCTGAGGTCCAGATGGTGTGATAACCTTATGCTCCGCAGCATCGTATTCTGAGATAATCTCTTCTTCAGTAATTATTGCAGGATAAACAGCAATAATGTCTTCAGGTTGCTTGCGTAATTCTTGGGTACGTCCTAATTGAGAACCAGCAAATTCAAGTTGTGGGGAAACAATAACTATTGCTTCAGATACGAAGTTAGATACAGAAACAGAAACTAATGTGTCTCCGGTATCAATAGTCTCAACAGGAATAATAATTTCAGATTCTTCAGTATCATTTTCCTCAACCTTACTTATAGATACATAGTTAATGCCGGGTGCAGTTGTTAGAGTTTGTACATCAGATTCAATCTCTTCAACGGAACTTATTGTTGGATAAGTTGCCGCTACATCTCTAGGTTGTAATGTAATCTGTTCGGATACAGTTACATTTTCACCAATAAAGATATATGATACATCCTCAGGAATTGGTACTTCTTCAATTATTGATATAAACTCACTTGTAGATGTCGAGGTTAGCAGAGGTACGCTAGCTGAAGATTCGCCTAGAATAATTAATTCGCCTTCTGTTGGTGACAGTTCAGTAGCAACTGAGTCGAATTCGAATCCAATTATTAATTCATCAACGGTAGTTTCTAGTAGAGTGACATCAAGAATTGTCACATCTTCAGGAGTTGGTGGAATTTCAGCAATAATTGTATTGTCCGTAAATCCGGATGGTACAGGAGAAACTGAGATTGTGTTTAGATTAATACTGATATCATAATTTACATCAGAAAGTGATACCAAATTACTATCTGGTTCAACGATACTATCAATTTGTGATGCGGTTACTAAGTCGTAAATTTGTGCATCATACTCATTAATTAATGTTACATCACTGGTAATTTCGGGTACATCAATAAATTCTACAGTAGTAGATCTTAGACGCTTGGTAACATCAGTTGAGGCAATTGGTTCAAGCGTATCTGTGGTTAGTGACTCAACAGTTCTACCTGCTCTTTCTAGAGGTGAAACTGTGTCAACAAATCCATCAATAGAAGTGACATCTAAATCTGTATCAAATCTGAGGATGATGTCTGTTGTACCGCTAATTGGTCCAGCATTATCATCTTCATTAAACGCCTCAATTTCTTGTTCCGGTGGACCATTACCATTAATGAAGTTCAGGTATACCCTAACAACTTCACCAATAGGGTGTACTGCTTCTATGGTTCCTTCAGCACCTCTTAGATCAATAAAGAATCTATCTGGTAACTTGCTTGAATATGTTAAAACTTCAGTTCCAACAATGAGAAGTCCACTATCAGGGAATCCATCTGTGGATGTAACAAATAAAGTTGTATCTCCAAGGTTGAATTGAATATTGACAAGAGCAGCAAGTTGATTGAGACTTTCTGGAGTAATTAATGTATCTCCAGCACCAACTCTAGATTCGCTTAGAATTAATACAGTACCGGATGTAGCAGTTGATGCACCAACAGGAGCGGAAGATTCCTGTGGTTTGATAAACAATCTTTCACCAACTTCCACTGAAGGAACCAAGGAAATTGTAGAATTAAAGTTTGCACCAGAAGTTCTTAGTATTTCCTGTGTTAATCCTGTAGGAATCTGTGCCGATACAACCTCCGCTTCAAGGAACTTATTAATGATAAATTCATCAATTGGGTCTGCAAATCCAACAGGAATAAATGCACCAGTTTCAGTAAGATTAGGTACAACAATTTGTGCTTGAGTTCCAATAATTAGAGGTGATGGGAACAGTGAAATATTGACATTTCTAGAAAGAGATGTTTGAATATTTCTTTGAGTTTTGATAATATCATAACCTCTAGTTACAATCGCAGTTGGAGGTGAAGTATACCCATAACCAGGATTTTCAATTTGTAATCCTACTACTACACCATCCCATGTCAAAACGCGAGCAAATCCACCGCCACCATTTCCATCGACAGGAATAAAGTCTATGTAAACTCCTTCTTGATATCCAGTTCCAATTTGAGGTATCGATTCACCAAGAAGGCGTAGTCTAATTAAATCGGGTTCACCATAATCCAAACCTGTAATAGAACCTGTCACTGGATCAATTACTGTTGTAATTGAAAGACCACTTCCACTAGGTCTTTCTAAAGAAGGTGATGTTATAATAGAACCATAAAAAGTATTTGGTGTAAAGGTATTATAATTATTAGTTTTTACAATATCAGGAACTGATGTTATAGTTCTGAAATTATTTTCCCCATTTACTCTAATCTTATCTCCTTCTAGTATCTTCGCTGTAGAAGTATGTGTTCCTCTCCATGCTTTATTTCCCGATTCTTTTGCAAATAACCATGGAGAAACAGTTCTTCTTAGTAATCTCTGCCCATCTTCTTCTTCAAAATTAAATACAATTTCTGCTGAAACTACAGTAGCGGTATCATCTACAACAATTTCAGTTCCTTCAGCAACTGTAATATTTCCAAAGACATAAAAATCTGGTCCTAGGAAAGTAATATCTTCATCAAATGTAATAGCTACAGTAAAATCTAAATCGGGTACGTTTTCTAAACGCTTTCTGAAAATAATTGGTTGTTCAGAGTTAATTTCAGGATTGTTGTTAATTGCAAGTTTTAATCTAATTCCTGGATATGGATCTTGAATTTCTTCGTAGTCATATACGGAACCAATTGAATTGTCGTCATTATAAATTTGAATTGGATGTGTACGAGATGGAGCATCCCAATTTTTTACAGTTTCATAGAAATTTTCTCCATCTGCGCTATAATATAAATCCAAGATAGCAAGAGCAGAATATGCACCATTACGCTCAAAATAGAAAGCAGTAAAGGTGTTATTATCAGAACCACCTTGATATGAAAGTATGTCTACATTAGGTATTGTAGTAATACCATCGGGTGATGTGTAACTGTTTAAACGTTTTTTAAATACTAATCTATTTCCGGAAATAGTATAATCAACACTAGGTCTTTGCTGTACTCCGTCCACAAAGACTGTATAGTATCTTGGGTCTGTCACTGCAGTGACAGCTCCAAAGTCATTAAAAATTGTTAGATCTTTGCGAATGGGTATCTTATTAGAATCTACTCTTCTTCTCTCATAAGAACCAATAGAATAGGCGTGGAAAGTTTCTATAGATAGTCCTTCACCCAATCTTAGTTGTGCATCTGACTGGTCCCATTTTGGCGCGACTGAAAATTCAATTAAATCAGTTAGGTTTGGATTTTCTGATCTTATAATTTTGTATGCAGGTGGTTTTTGTAAAATACCATTAATAAAAACTAATAAATCTTCACCTACGGTGGTTTTGAAGATATCTCCATTATCTTTATAAAGTTCAAATAAAGTATTCTCGCCGTCAATGTAATCTGGACGACTTGATTCCACTGTTCCTGCGCCAGTAGTCAATATAGTATCCAATGATTGATGTAATGTATAAACAGCAGAAATGACCTCTGCACATTCTGCTCCAAAAACAACTCCGTCAATTTCTGTAGAAAGTTGTAGTTCTACATCATCGATTAAATCATAATTCGAATATGTTTTTAATGTTGTATATTCCCCACTTCTCTGTTGATTACCAAAATCTCGTTGAATAAGATTTGGACCATTTTCTAAGATAAAGATATAAGAATCTTTATAAGATTCTATTGCTGACTGAACTTCTGCACACTGAACACCAAATGATTCATCTGGTGCTACAGCATATGGTGTTGTTTCAAAAGGTGCTCCAGGGTCTAAAATAGCCTGCTGCATTAAATCTACAGCATATGTAAATGCAGCAACCGTCTCTGTTAATTCGTCATTTATATAATTTAATTTATTTGCTAGATAATACTTCTCAGCATAATCAATAATTCTGTTATTTCCGCCATACTGTAGATGATAAACAACAGCATCAATTAAATATCCAGTATCTCTCCGGCACTTAATTTCACTTGGATTTACAAATCCAGGGAATGTTGAATTTACATACGAAATAGTTTCATCAATAATATAACTTCTATTGACCTTGATAAGATTAGCAGCATCAACAAAAGTTCCTGTGTTGATTTTACTTAATGAGAATCTTACTTGACGTAATCTAGCAATAGCAGCGGTAATAGAAACAGTAGTTCCATCATCAATAATTAATTCAGCATCAGTATTAATTTGTATTCCATTGTATTCAAATTCAATTTCCCCACTAGTTCCTGGTAATTCTTCTATTGTACTTGAAGGAATCTCAAAGATAAATGATGATGTATCACTAATGTCAGCAAATGCGTTATTACTCACTCTAATATTAGTTTCATCAATAATTTCGATAACTCTAGTGTCCAGTGGGAACTGACTACCAGAACTTAGGTACATACCCTCAACAATACCAAATGTCGAAGGAACTGTGATGAGGTCACTATTTGCAGTTACAATAACTTCAAAAATTGGATCTGCAGTTGCTGGGTCATCAATGAATACTACATCCCAATTTCTAATTGCCGCAGCACATAATTTTGCAGCATAAAGGTATGCATCTCTAGTTTCTTCTAATTCATTATTAATAAAGTCTAATTCTTGAGCTGCATTATAATAAGAGTTTCCTGCAGTTACTGTACTGAGGTTACCACCAAATCTTAAGTCATGCTCAAATGCATCAATAATAAGACCTATATCTCTCTTGCATTTACCAGTATCAAACTCAGTTGCTGGATACTTTGCCGTAATATAACCAAAAGTTTCCTCAACAATAAAGTTTCTATTGAATCTAATTTGATTTGCTGAATCTAACCATATTCCACTTCTTTGGAAAATATTTTTTGCCTTCTTAAATGAAGATTCTGAGATATCAGTATCGACAAATTCAAACAATCTACCAATAAAGTTTGCTGGTTCTAAAGATTGACCTTCTGATACTCTAGGACCTAATGGAGCAGTTGCAAATGTAATTTCACTTCCATCAACAGTAAATGCAACTTTTGGTTCTTGTACTATACCATTAATAGAAATAATTAATGCATTTTCATTATACGGTTCAATTAGTGCATTGGTTTCTGCATCACGCATAGTAAATGTTCTAGTACCGAAAGTTAGTCCGGTATCACCGTCAATATATCCATCAAACTCTGGTGACAGTGAAATATCGTAAATATTGGTAGAAGATAAATTTTCCTCATCTAAAGCTAATCTACCTACACCTTTAGTAATATTAATGTCACCAAAACTAGATACAACTTCAGTAAGTTGAATTACTCTAGATTCACTAAATCCATCTTCTACAGTAACGTTAATTTGTGCTAAGAATGGGATAATAGGTTGCTCTGCTGGTGGAGCAACTGCCTTAACTTCATTTTCAACTACAACTTCACCAAAGAGTTGAAAACCTGCTGGGTGTACAACATCTTTAATTAGGTCTCTCCAAATATCAATAGGAGTATATGATCTGATTACATAAGAATAATCTTGATAATAATACGAATCAGTAATTTTACTATCAGTAGCACTAATAATACCTTTTTCTGAATTAAAGAATCCTTTCTTGTCAAAGAAAGACTTAAATTCAGTTTCATAGTCTGTTGATAAAATTGCTATAATAGAAGCACCTTCTAATTCAATAGTTTTGTCTAATTCCCCAACAATATTTTTGAATTTGACAATATTTGAATTTTTCTTCACCGTAGTTACAACAGTGCCCTCAAAGAATGGAATTCCTCCAGGACCAAACTGCCTCACTTTCTTCCCTGCGGGGAATCTACCTTCAGAGACATTGGATAACAAGACTACCAAAGTTGAAGTAAATTTTGGTAATGTTGTTGTATCTTTACTATAATTTGATCCAGGATTATTAATTATAACTGATTTTGGTAATCCAATATTTTCTGAAGTTGCATAAATTTTGTGTGCAGTTTCAATCGCTCTTAGAGTTGGGACTTTTGAATATCCAGTGCCGGGTTCCAATATATTTAAAGATATAATTTTTCCATCTACCACGGAAGGTCTATAAATGCCTGGTGTTCCCTCGTCACTCTCAGTTATAATGGCAGGATTGGTGTAATTTGTCCCCGCATCTGTTATAGACACAGATGTAACATTACCAAATTTATCTAAAGTCACATTAAATTTTGCTTCTTGAAATTCAGGAACACGAATACCTAAGATAGTTGGAATTTCTGTATATTCAGAACCAGAATTTTCTACTTTAATAGATTTAATTTCACCAATAGAAGTTTCAGAACTTGTTATGTAAGAAATGTCTCCACTACCATTCTCTTGTGGTTGATTAGCAATAGAATATGTAAATTTATCATCTGTAGTAAAATCAATTACCTTTGTTCCAACAAGAGGATCTAATTCTACAGAAACTCTAGAGTTATCTGTATCTACACCACTTGCCACAATAAAATAGTAGTAATTTGTAAATCTTAGTGCTTGTGTATCAGTAAATGTATTGTCTGGCGTATTTAATCCAAATCCAAATTTTAAAGATACGAAAGAATTTGGCAACTCAGAACCAGGCTCATCATCACCAACAAGTTTTTCTAAAGTAATTAAATTGTAATTTAAACTTGGCGAAAAATCTAAGTATGTATCCACCATACTAGGATGAGAAGTATCAAAAATATACTTGTAATATAACTGAATATTAATATTTGGATTGATTACAAAATTGTTCTCGTCATCTTCAGAAAATTCTAATTTAAATGTCTTTTCACCAACAGATTGGATAGAAACATTTTTTTCTGGATTACTAGAATCTGAGAAGAAAGATGATATTGATATATTTGGTGTTTGTGTAATATCAACACCATATTCATATTGTAAAATTAATAAATTTGTTTCTGGATTATAACTATAAACTGTGGGGTCTGTAGAACTAGTTCCAATTTGGTCTAGGTATTGTCCAGGAGTAAATCTGTAAATTGGATTAGAAAAGTTAACAATAGCAGTGTTAAAATGTTTTGCCGCTACAGTTCCCTGTTGTCCTCTTTCTATACCAACAAGACGTTCTGCGCTATCTATAGAAACAACTTTGACAATTTCATCATCAATCGTTAGAAAATCATCTACAGAAAGATATTCTACTGATGTCAATTTAAAAATATCTTCATCTGGTCCCAATCCAGCGTGATCAACTCTAAAGATTGCAGGTCTGTTTTGTGTAACACCAACTAAATTGTCTAGAGTTAAAACTTCGTCTTCTTTAAAATTGGAACCTTTATCTGTAACAATTATTTCCGAAACTGAATTATATGTACCATAATTTGTAATTACAACGTTTACGGATGCATTTCCTAAATTTGCTGAATATGTTCCTGGGGCACTATAAAGTCCTCCAGCTAGAATTGATAGTCTACCAATACCAGTATCTTCAAGACTTGCTACTAATCTTCTATCTCTAAGTTGTACCTCTTGAAATAATTTTTTGCGTACATAATATGTTTTTTCGGTAACAGAATCTTCTGGATTGATACTAACGTCAATAATATCTCCAATAGACAGATTGTGATTTTCAGATGTTTTTAGAATAGCAAAATTGTAATCAAAAATACTAATAGTAATATTTTCACTCAATGAACGTGTTGAAAATATACCAACACCAACATCATCAGCAAGAGTACTACTTTGTAAAGATAAATCGTTATTGTCAATACCTAAATCAAAATCTCCAAACTGTACTAATACTCTTAATGTATTTTGACGAGATGTGCTTTCTAAAATTACACCGGATGCTTTAACTGAATCCGGATTCAACTCACCATCAGTTAATTCTATAGTTGAATTGGCGGTAAATGTAGCAGAATCATTAAGTAATAAAGATATAATTTTTACTGGGGTATTGGTATTTGGATCTATAAGGTCAAATTTATCATTAGTAAAGTTTCCAGTAATATCCTCTAAAATAATTGTAGAGTCAAATAATACATCCCCTACAATATTACCTTCAAATCCGGTATTTTGCTGTCTAAAAATATAATCTTTAAAAAGGTAACATTCAGTTAATGAACGTAATTTACATACACTTTCTTTTGCTCTAAGGTAATCTACATTAGAGTTGGACACAGTACCAACTGAAGCAAGCAATCCAGAACCACCAGACTTGGGATTTTCTATGAATACTTTATTTCCTGGATTGTGTTCCCTTACAGTAGAATCTACAAAGAATCCATTAACAAAACCTGAATTTACAGAAGAAACTACAGCGGAGAAATTTTGACCGTTTTTAATTACGTCCGTAAAATCTAGTATCTTTGCTGTTCTAGGAACTTGATCTTGTGTAATAGGACTATTATAGTTTGAATCTACAGGGATAGAATAATAATTCTTACCAAGAATGTAAGGATAAACTGGATTACCTGAAGCATCGATGCTCAAGAAATATGCATACACACCTTGAGGATATTCAGGAGTTACGCAATATCTACCATTATTGATATCCAAATATGTTTTTCCTGTGTTAATATTTGGAGACCATGTAAAATCTTCATCAAATGTACCCAATGGGTAAACTGATACTGGTGGACCATCTGGTCTAGAAGTATTTTCTGTATATCCACTTCTAAGTCTAGTAATTGCAGAAGTTGCATCTAGTGGGTCGGTATATCCATATGGACCGTAAATTGGATTGCCATCATATGCATATCCAATAATTTTTGAGTGACCTGTAACAGTTTCTTGGTATAAAGAATTGATGTTATCGCCTAATGCAAAACGTAACTTTTTAGGATTTGCTAAAATTGCATAAGTCTTTCCTAGAGTCTTATCAACAAAGAATTTTTTGTTTATTACAGTTCCATGATTATCATCGAGGTTTGTTGACTCAGTATATCTATTTTTGTACCATTTTTTTATTTCAAAAGTTACTGAAGCTCCAGCACCGGCAGGAATAACATCAACAACTACATTTGCTGCAGTATAATTTCTACCTTCATTTATTTTATCAACACCAATAATTTTTCCAGTAGAAGATATTCTTGCTCTATACTCAGCAAATCTGCCCCTTCCTTCTTTATCCGTAATTAAAATTCTTGGTGGTGATGTGTAATATTCACCAGGATTGGTAACAATAATATCTGTAATTCTTCCTGCTGTAACTAGTGCTTGCAACTCACCCTTTCTACCTGAGATAATCTCAACATGTGGTGTTTTTCTATAAATTTGCTCAGTAATTACTTCAACATCAGAAACTACATCTCCCGATAAAATAGCTTTTGCTTTAGTTGGAGAATTATTTACTAGTACAACTGGCGGTACTTTATATCCACTACCTTTTGATAAAATATTTACTTTTTCAACTTGTCCATAATTTACAAAATTCTCACTTATCTTGCTGTATGCAATTGTACCATCTAAGAATATGGCAATATCATTTCTTCCAATTTCATATACATCTGTATTTGAAACTGGATTTTTTCTAATTAATTTTAAATATTTGTTGTCTTCTAATCCAGAAGGATCTGTAGGACCAAGAATATCAAAAGATGGATATCCAGAAGAGCAAACATAGAAGTATGTTTCATCTTCAAATATTGCAGAAACATTAGTATTAATGTTTGCTAAATTTGCCTGCACAGCTGCAGATGCTGTTACGGCTGAAGGTTTCTGTCTATTAACATTCGGTATCCATCTGTATTCACCATTCGATACATCAAATACTGTAGTTTCTCTACTAGAAATTGAAGAGTTAAATTCTAAAATAGGATCGCCAACAGAAGAATATGGAACTTTTGATTTTGGTGAAATGTTATATACTGAACCAGTTACTTGTAACTTAACACCATTAATCTCTAATGGTTTAGAAATGTATAATTTTGTTCCTGCAGGATATGAACCAGTACCACTTCTTCTGGCAACAGTAAACTGATTAATATTTCTGTTAATAATTAAAAATTCTTCATTGTTAATATAAAAATACTTATCAGTAGTTTTCCATCCTTTAGTACTAACAACTTCTACCACAAAATTAGTAGTATCATTTGTAGTAATAGGATTTACTAATTCTGTATAAGAAAATATATCAAACTCTGAATTTAATAATTGTTTGTCTACAGTTAATTTGTAGAGAGACTTAGAAGAATCTACAATTTCAACAACATCAATAAATGCTGATGCATAAGATGGTTCTGTTTGAACTAACTGCTGTGAAATTAAATTATCTGGATTTCCTGAAATAATTTTTACATAAATTTCATAGTTATTTGTCCAATCAGACGTAGACAACTTCATTGTCTGTTCTGATGGTTTCTTAATCTCAGCAGTGTTTGCTGGATTAGAGTCTACAAGAGAATTGAAGATAAACTTAATAGATTTTTCAGAACCTTTTGCTTTGTAAAAACTTGTTATGTTTTTAATTAAAGTTCTCTTATCAACATCGTCAGAAAGTAAATTTTTGGGGATGCTTCCTAGATACTGAGATTCAAAACTTTTTACAATAGCAAATAGAAAAAGATTACTGATGTTTTGTACAGTATCACCAGCAGAATGATTTTCTGGATTTGATGCTTCGTATTTTGACTTTTTATATAAGTCACCAAGTTTTGTGGTGCCACTAACTCCTCTATAAACTCCGGTTAGTGTGTTTCCTTCTTTCTTAGTATAAAAACAAATTTCGGATCCAACTTTAAAATATCCATATTCATCAGGAAATCCCGTCGCATCTTCTAATTCAAATTCCGTATCTGTTAAATTTACTGATTGGGTTAATTTTGACCCACGCTCAAGTAAATTTTTCTGATAGTAGTTAATATCATAATAAGAAGTTATGTTTGATAATATATCTAACGGTTGTCCATGTACCTCAAGTCCCTCGTAGTACTTTTCTAAAAAAGACGCAAAAGTACTATACTGAGTAGAAATGAACTCTGGTAACTGTCTTTTTACTAGATTGGATAACCTTATCGCCATTTATTCTTACTCTGCTATTGCAACAAAATTACTTTTTGCAATATCTAATTCTAGGTATTGCTCACGAAATGCAAAAATATCTTTTTTGTATGGTACAGTTCTAATTTCAATTTTGTTATCAATAAAAGAACCTTTAATGATTGTCAAATTATATAATTTAATTTCGCCTTCAAGGTAATTTACCTCTCCTGCATTATTATCCAATATAATTTCAGTACCATCAACGCCTATTCTATATAGTACCATTCTTCCATCGATATCCTTGACATAGACTGTAAAGTTTGGATATTCAGAAACCACAAATCCAGTAGATTGAACTGTGGCACCATCACAATTTTTATCAAATTCATTTTGATAACAAATTTCATAATATGAAGTTGTGTTTAGCAATGGAACAAAATCTTTTCTTAGGATAATCTCAGTCTCATTAGATTGGATTGCTTCATCAGTTCCATCAATAACACCATTAATTTTGCTGTATCTAAACTTACCACCAAACTTTTCTGTGTCTGATAGTTTTACATATTCAACTATAGATTCAATAACAGCAGTTGCAATGTCTTGAGATGCTAGTGTTGTTAACACAGAAGAATAATAAATGTTAGATTTTAACTCAACATATAAAATTGATGGGTCTAATATTACAGGTCTAACAGATCCAACCATATATTCCTTTAATTGTCTCTCCAGTTCTTGCTTAACTGAATTTCCAATAATTGCACCTACTTTTGGTTTGATAACAAGTTTAACAACTCCATATTCAGGGGGAACTTCATCCTCCCCACCATATGAAATGATATCAGATACATTAGGATAAATTTTACTAATAATTGGTTTGAAGTC
>Ga0255759_10000205_pt1 | contig 54420 bp, 86 predicted proteins | sample 101ome_20_FD_179959 | JGI IMG/M metagenome (GOLD analysis project Ga0255759, IMG submission 179959) | Coastal salt marsh microbial communities from the Groves Creek Marsh, Skidaway Island, Georgia - 101404AT metaG (version 2) | ecosystem: Environmental > Aquatic > Marine > Intertidal zone >... | reverse complement strand
GAAAAATCTCAGGAATGGAGACATCCAATAGTAGGGGATCAGAGCACGGCAAACTGCCCAACCTTGATCGAATTTGTTTCGCAGGATGCAGACGGGAATGGCTACATAAACTACAGGACAATGTATTGGACAGACGGACCGAGCAATGACTCAAGCGAAATTTATCACGAGGTTAGGGCTGAAGTTAAAATACAGCCCAACTCATGGCATTTGCTAACTTTAATCAGGGATTGCGATGGAAGATTTGACGGCGCACATAATGACATATTTAAAGTATATATAGATGGAGAAGAGATGGCATCCGTAAGGGGAACTGCCAAATGGGATACTCCGAGTGAGGCCCGAACTTTGGATGAACAAGGATTTGTCAACATAGGAAGAAATAATAATTCTGCATTCTCTGGTTGTATTGCAGATATAAGATGTCTATCTACTGGAAACTTTAAGTACACAAACAAAAACGGCGTTGCAGTTGACACAAATCAGTCAGGCGAATATAGAAAGACCAGGAACAAAGTCTCAGCCGAAGAAATTAGGGCAACAGAAAGAATCCTAGCGAACAAGTATGGACTAATACAGCATAGGCTTCATAAATCGAACTACTCAGATTCTCCTTCGATTCCCAATGCAACCCCATCCTCGTCGAAGAGATGGATTCATTTAGTCGCGGATATTCAAAACAAAAATCTTGCAGATGACTCAACTCCATTCAACTCTTCTAGCTTGATAGGATTAGATGGAAAGGCTATTACCAAGGCAAATCAGGTTGTACAAACCTGGAAAGACATATCTGGAAATTCAAATGATTTCCAGAGAGTTCCTCGATATGTTCTCGATTACCCAACTGACACATCTGGTTATAATTGGGCGTTGCTTAATGAAAATATTCTAGTCGGAGTAGGACTTTGGCAAGAATCTCACTTGCCGCTTTGGACAGCATCTAAAAGCTCTCAGGAGTTAGGAGACCGAGTTCCGTTTATTGATTTTGTTTATTTGCCCTATTCGGGCCATCACAGTTGGCCAGCTAGACTTTGGGGAACATGGGGAACCAAGCTACTGCGAGATCAGCCGGTAACCGCGCAAACTAATCCTCTTTACTTTAGTGAACCATGGATTCAAACCGCATTTTCCCTAAGTCCAGCAGACGCGCAAGAGTTAGCCTACAAAGGAATAAAAGATCATCCATCAAGGCATAACCTTTATGAAATAGAAAATAGTAAGTACTTCTGGAATTCGAATGATCACTACGGACAAAATCACACATCTGATGCATCGGGAAATTATTACAACCAAAATGCCTTTATCTCCAGCGATAATTATGCTGACAATCCTCCAGTAAGTACTAACTCATCCGCAGATGGCGGTTTGACAATATTCAATGCTCTGCAATTCGACAAGGGTGAGTTTATGTATCTCACTCGCGAGTGGGAGCTTAATGACATAAGGACTTTTGTTGATGATAGTTCGAATTCAGGTCGATACAACAAGTTTTACTGGGGCGCTATTTCGGTTGCTGCCAAGCTGCAAAACTACGGCTCGGAATCTGACCAAGTCTATCCGTTTGTTTGCTACGGAACTACTGTAAATACTAACTCGGGATTTTTCTATAAGCATGACAGCTCTACTGGGAAAGGAAACTTCAGGCTAAGAATATCTGCGTCTATGCTGGTGGGGTCTGATCAAGCGGAGTACTATAATCCAGGACCTGTCACTTCTTCGCCTTGGTCTGTCGTGCCCAATTCAGCTGTTACCTCCACTCAAGGCACGACCACTCAAGACTATGAAATATCATTAAGTGATTTAGGGTTCGCTGTTAATGCTAACAACTGGCAGAACAGGATACATACTGTATGGTCTAATTATGCTGGTTCCACTAGGTCCGACCCAACTTCAAGAAAGTCTCCCCATGAAAATTATGGATCTAAGCTACCTAGCTCAGGTGGTACTACGTTAACACCATCAGCTACCAATTGGACCTCCAGCCTTGCCTCGGGAGATTCCGATACAAGCACCGGGGAGACAGGGGTGCAGCCTGACTTTTGGACTGTTTATAAATCTCCTGTGGATGATGAGTTATACCTAAAGATCAGACTGGAATATAGTACCACCTCCACCTTGCCGGCTAGCGACATGCTAATTTTAATACAAGGGGATAGGTGGACAAACAAAGATCACTACAGTGAAATTGACATAACCAGCTCGATAGAAATAAGCATGGATGAGTGGCACGTTTTCACAGTTGGCTGGACATATGACGGGAAAGTTTATGTTGTCGTAGACGGCGAGCTTGCCGGTAGCGGAACAATGCCCGGGGATCACTTCGATAGCTACTTTGATCCTGCTAATGTGGGAAAAGAAAGTCCCGGTTCTTCCCTGTCCTTCGCGGGCGAGCGAATAACTGAGTTTAGTGTAAAATCCATAGGACGTGGAGCATACGAACATCCAGATGGATGGAAGAAGTACAATGGAATTACTGGTTACTCTTCCGACACAGTAGATGAAGCAAGTATTGTTAGCGATTACTTCCATGGGGAAATAGCTGAGATTAGAACATGGAATGACCATGAGAAATTCGACGGATGGGATATATCTACCGGGACCACGGGGGGGTACGATTTCGAGCAATCACTTTTTGACATTGATAATGGTGATGACGCTTCAAATCTTTTCAATCTTTACAGGATTGATCGATCTGTCAGAACTAAATTTAACATAGGATTGTCTGAGCAGCCTCTCTATGTGCCAAATAGTATAAACGGATATGGAGGAGTTAAGTTTAGCAGCGGTGGAGAATCTTGTTTCCAGAGAACATCACACCCGCAGGTTGGCACAGATACTTTTGATAATCTTGCAAATTCCGATATATTTGCAGTGATTCGAATCGACAAGCCCTGGCAGTCTGCGCCATTATTTAGGATTGCAGACTCTACCTTAGGAATAGGCGAAAATAGTGATCTTCATTCGAGACTTGCCTTTGTTTTTGCAGGATCAGATTGGGAAGATGTCTCTACATTCAACGAATCGACCATAGAGGACAATGAATACGTTGGCAGCAATGGATCTTCTCCAATTTTATACCACGGCTCTCAAGATGACCCTACTAAGCTCGCGCAATTTAAATGGCTCCCACGGAATATTCCGGAAAATTCAGTCAATACAAGCGGAACAATGGGCGCAGGATCCTACATTCTTTCTTTGCACTACGATTCAGATAGATATCCAAAGGTAAAGCTGAATGGGAAAACTATCATAGACTATACCGGGGCCGACTATGCTGCCAGCTCTTCGATTAGCTCGATCTCTGATTGGTTCCTAGGTGGAGTTGGTTTAGTTGGGAGCAACGATGCGCACAATGATAACCCAAGCTCGCATGAAGACATTGGGTATTTTGATGGATACATATCGGAATTCATCGCCTACTCAGGGTTAGATGAGGTTGGAGTAGAAGATGTTTTTGAGTATTTGTCTGATAAATACAACATAGAAACTAATACCAAAAGACGAACTAGGCTATTAACCTCAACAACTTCCGCCTCTTCTAATGTTACCACACTGGATACCTCATACTTGGATGAAGGAGAGGCAGTATCAAGAGAGTATGGAATGCTAAGTTCCTTTTATATAGGATACGGAGAAAGATACGAAGGAGATCCTGCCCGGATAGGATTTGAGATAGCTACCAATAAATCTGGATTGTCTCGTAGCTATGGAAAGGCAAGAGTTTATGATCCTTCTTTTGTTTGGATTGAAGAGAATCCAGGGATAGAGGTTTCTTCTGAAACCAATGTAGATTTGATTGTAGAACTGGAAGTCGGATCTCTTTATAAGAACACTTGGGAAGGTCCAAGCGGAGGTTCGGATCATGTCGACGGTTCAAACACTATCCTATGGTCTGCTGGTTCTTACACAATAAGCTTACCCGGCGTTAACTCTGTAAGCAGAGTAGTTCGCAACGGAGAAGAGGTACATCGAATAAGAAACCTTTCCTTTAACAACGGAGCGCCGGATTGGGGAAATAACAAATCAAATCTCTGGTACTGGGACTACGACAGAAGAATTTTACACCTCCTAATGGCGGTTAATTTAACTAGTCCAAATGATTCTTCGCAAAATGTAATGATTTATGAATCTCGATATTATGGGAGAGAGCCAGTAGATATAACTTGGCCATTAAACATAGTCCAAGATTCAAGTGTCGACGACGACCCAACTGGATCTGATGTCTCCTTGGTATTCAAATCAAAAGTTGCAGACAAGAGCAAGAGCGGAGACTTTCAGATACCATACGAGCCAAGACTTATAGATGTACCGGGCTACTCTCAGGAGCTTCAAACAAATGGAGAGGATATTAGCGTTGCCACCTCGTTTGGTGACTTAGCGCTTATAAATTCAGATGGAGAGTTTGACTCCGTTTCCGGGAGCGAAGTTTACGAAGGTGGCCGCGCCAAGATATATAGATCATTTAGTGATAATAGCAATAGCCATAGAGACTTGGAGTTAGTTTTCAATTCCGTTCAGGGTTCGCCCGCTGCCTCAAGGGAAGCTTTTTCTTTGACATTGTTTGATGATCAAGTGAAACTTTCAGACCCCTTATCTCAGGTTCGATTTGAATCAAATAATGACACGGGAAGCCAAACTGCATATAGCGAGGTGGATTGGTCTTTGTACTTTGGTTCTCACTACAGAGTTCCTGCGTATAGAGTCTCTAACTTTCTTCATAAATATCCATCGACCAGCGAAGGGCATTTCGATAAGCTTGACAACATGCAGATTTTCAAGGTGTGCGATCATCCAATAAAAATCAGCGACAAGGGGATTGTATCTACTGTCACAAGGGAGATTGACCCTACCACAACTAATCCTTGGTGGGAAAGGTATAATGACGACTACGGCACCCAATTCACTACAAACGTAGATCAGTCTACCGAGACTGGATTAGCAATCTATCTGGCCGAAGATTCTGAGTATGCATTTAGGGGTGATCAAGCATTAATAGTGACTGATCAGGCACTTACTAGATGTGGAATGTTTGGAATAATTAGGGACAAAGCTGCTTTTGAGGAGGTAAACGGCTTGACTACAAATTCAAACCCTACGGATGGCCAGAAGGATGAGGAAGATTTTTTCCTTAGTCAAACTCTCTATGTGGACATCATTGGGCTCCCTGAAGATTCAACTGTTGTCAGCAATGACTTAAACTCGGGGGGAGTATATGGCCCTGGAGAGATACATAGATTCCTTCTTGAGACTTACCCAAAGGTTGTAGACGAAGAAGACGGATACTATGCGACAACAACAGCAACAACAGCAACAACACCACCCACGAATAATTATAGGCCTACCGTTAACTTAAGCAGCTTTACAAATTTTATTCCAGCCTATCTTAGTACTATAACACTAGCTAACAGCACCGACATGTCTCAGATACCAGTATTGTCGAAGGTTAAACTTCGCTATACAAACCCTGCTGACTCAAGCGAAATATGCTTACATGCAACGGTTTTATATAAATCAGGGTTTGATATAGCTATTCAGCCCCAGTTTGTCATAGGAGATGTGAGGCTCGATAAGAAAGAGGATGGTGGGGACATTGATGATCCTACTAATCCCAGCTCGTCGGCAGGACAATGGAACGATATATTCAAAAATGAAGCAGACGAGATATTTCCTGAAGGCAGCGAGCTTATTGTATATGAAAAATCTATCGGCATAGACTTCGATATGGACTCTAGATTTAATTTAAATTCATTTGCCGAAGTAGACTCCAAATTTAGGAAGAAGCAAATGACTAACGCAGCCGCCATTGAGGTTGTTCGGTATGGGAAAAATGACGGTTCAATTGCAATCCCAGGATCATCACCTCTATCTGATGCTCTCTATTCAGTTTCGAGGCAATTTTTCACCTACTGGTACTTTGATAAGAATGGACGGGCGTCCCTTGGCGTACCTGATTTCGACTGGGGTAACCTGCTCGAAAATCCCGGGGTAGAAGAAAACGATGCCAATAGAGGCAATATTAACAGCGCGGATCATACTGTGTCTCGAATAAATTTCCCTTGGGAAAGCTTTGGATTTCAGAATGCTAATGCAGATATTAACAATGTATTTGAAGGCAAGGGCTCGCTGCCTGTAAAAAGCGGAGTATCGAAAGGTTATGCGGCACAGTCAGTTTATTTATCTCCAGGAAAGTATGGGTTGTCATTACTTGCCAAGGCAAGTAACACAACTGCTTCTTCAGCAGGTATTGGAGTCCAGTTGCCAGGAAGCTTAGGGCATGAAATTCAGTCTGAACCTAAAGCTTTGGTTTCAGGTTCTTGGACTAGAATAAGCTTAGTTTTCGATGTTCCGAATGGCCAGTCAGGCGAAGCGGTTGTTAAAATCTATCCAGATATAGAAAACTACAGAACTTCAGGAAGTGAGGTTAATATTGTAGCTGACAATATCGAGCTATACAAAATATCAGGGGTAGTTGATGATTCTAATTCTTCCATATCTGAAGTATATCAAGATCCAAATGGGTTTTATGCCGCAAAGGTATTTTACGAAGTGGACCCTAGGACCGGAGGGGTCGATTCCTATCAGCAAATAAATGACAATGAAGCTTTCGGACTTGGCTTGTCTGTTAGTCAAGCCAAGTCGGCATTTGAGACATCTGGAATTCTCGAGTTTCAAGAATCAAATTCCACCGACAAGGATTCCGCAACTGAAATTGCAGCGCGGGCACTTGGGTACTATTCACGTCCTAGGCAGCAAATTGCGATAGAAATGATGGGGATAACTTCAATACCCAAGGTTGGGGATTGGGTATTCATCGATCGAGCAAATACGTCCAGAAAATTCTTTGCTGACAAAGACTCTCCTTTCGCAAAAATCAAATCAGTTGATTACTCAGCTAGTGACGGTTCTAATTCCATAACGGTCACGGCTGAAAGGCAGATTGATTTCGTGATTGACAGAAGCGAATCTGCCCCTGCGGAATTCCCCCTGGGAGCAATTGTGCTTTGCTCTGGCGACGCATGTCCTCCCGGATTTGATGATATAACATCAGACTATGCAAATCTATTTTTGGCAGCCCCAGAGCCCGGTAATTCTCCAGAATTGGGAGTAGTAAAAGGTCAATACACACACTTTCATTCTGCGAGACATAACCACAGCATTTCAGACCACGAGCATAATGTTTACCTTAGCTTAAGATCAGAAGCAAATACACCCAACAACTTAGTAAACGGTGTTTCGACAAGCATGACTTCTGTAAAGCCAAATTTTGCCAGAACTGCAAATAAGCCAATTCTCGATGATACGAATCCATGGCTTACTGGTGACAACGCCTTCAATTACAATAGAAATACTTGGTCTGATTACAGTTGGGTTCCGATGTCCGTGCATAGCCATCATAATCCTGCGGATTCTAACTTAGTCACAAAAACTACCTCCACAGTTACAGGTTCATCTGAGACCGCGTCTGTTACAACAAAGACTGGCTCTAACTTTTTCAGCCACGTTAATGTTAGGCTTTGTAAGCGGTCAGGGCAATTATACGAAGAGAGTAGCGAAGGACATTTTGAGTCTTATTCTGAGTCTGGGGAGTGGACCACCTCTACTTATCTCCCGAGCACTATAATAGTTGGCTATACTGAGCCTACAAGTAGTCTTCCCGATGGCTTTGAAAAAGCAGATAGTTTATATCTTCGCCAGCCTCAACATTATGGATCCGACCCTGGACTCATAAGATGCACAGGAATACTGAGCCTTGCTATAAACGCGGATGATAACCTTACTGTATCCAACCCGAATGGTGGAGAATTATTCCTAAGCTCGTATACTTATTCAGAGAACAATTTAACTCGGAATACAACTCAAAGAGTTAAAATACAGGTTGCTAATCCTGACAATTCCACCCCTGTTGGAAACTTCCTTGAGGTTGGGAAAAGAATTTATTTTCAAGATCCAGGAAATTCAAAATCCAGAATTCATGCGGTTATCCATGAAGTAGAACCCCCCCTCTCTGATACAGACTACGAGAGGGTCATTCAGGTCGAGCCGCTTAATGAAGTATTTTCACATGATGGCCAATTCTACAGCGATAAATCAGTTAAGGCGTACCCCGAAGATCCCTCTCCGGCTGAGGACATTAATGGGTGGCTTTTAATGTCAGACAGCTCTGAGGCTGGAACCTACCTGGACAATGGTCAATATGGCATTCTCCATGCCCATGATGCCTCAGCGATACTCCTACCTCATAGCCACACATTGGTTCATCATCATGAAATAGAAATTTCTAGCGATCCTAATATTTCAGATACAGATAAGATCTACACTGGACTTGTTAAGACGTCCTATAGTCTTTCTGAAATTTTACATCATGGTTTTGTTCCGACATGGGCAATGCAAGGTGATGGGCCATATTCACTATATAACTCAAGTGTGCGTAACAAGGAACGAACTGTCCCTAATGGGCCAAGGCAAGTAGATTTATATGAGCTAAATGAGAGTCCGTCATTTAGTGGATACGAAGGATATCCGTCCTCGGGGTCGCGGGGGCCGGCTGACTACAATGAATCAGATTGGTCCTATCCACCAATGAACCATAGGCATACGCTCACCGGGAAAACTATACCAACTACGTCTGCCTCAATAACTACGGATAATTCATCTGGAAATGCAGAGCAATCCTTGTTTGCAAAGCAAAATGATGATAATAATTCTAATAAAATAAGCCCTCCGATAGCTAGGCTACATTGGATAAAACCAATTTATGATAATGACCAAGATAATCGAGCGGAAAATGTTCCTTCTGGGGCTGTCTTGTTTTTCGAGGGGTCTAAATGTCCCTCCGGATATGTGCGATTAGACTCGATGGATGGATACATGTTAGGAATACAAATTTCAGATTCACTTGGAATATCATATGAGGAACTAGATCACTTCCATGAATATATTGCAGATCCCCATGTGGGGGGGGCTCATGTTCATGATGTTGCAGCGGGCGTTCAATCTAATGGAGCAATAGTCAGACAATCTGATTTGGTTAACGGCGGATATCAATATTTTTCTCGTGAAAACACGACAGTCAATCTAGATGACTTGCCTAACCCGGGGTCTTTCAAGGACGAGCCCACCCCCTCTTCAACTACGGAACAGGTTGTCGGCGGACTATTCCCGAATGATGATCCAAATGATATATTTTCCAATACAATCAATATGTCGTACTGGAGACCTGGTCCCCATAAGGACGATGCGGATTCCCCTCCGGCGAATTTTGATGGAGAGCAGCATGAGGACGGAGCACATACTCATGAGATTAGTGGGACTATTATATCTTCCTCTGGATCAATAGATGCCGCCAGTGGACAAGAAACCGGAGGTTCTAGGGGAGGCATAAAACCTAAGTACAAGGAGCTTTTAGCATGCAAAAGGAATTAATAATATGAGCAAGATTCAATTCGATTCAGAGGCTGTTGTTAACTACTTAAATGACATGACTCATATGGTGGTGGAAGAAAAAGTTATAAGATTAATCGACGACATAGATAGGGCTCTTGAGAGATTCGGATGCCCAGACATGTCTCGAGTAGTCAATTTCAATAGCGGAAGTTGGTTTAATGAAGCAAAACTTAATATATTAAGAACTATGATTTCCGAATCTCCAAGTTCCAATTTGCCCAATTGGATTTGGATTCAATCTCAGGTCGAAGTGTTGTCTGGTATAGAAAATCAACTATCACATAACCCCGAACCTGATCTAAATAAATATTCACCATTTATTTCAGAAACCTGCATTGAGGTCGACTTCAAGTTCGAGCTTGAGCGGGAGGATCGTGAGACTGAAAAGCTTCACATAAAAGGCGGAGTGGGGAATATACCAGGATGTATAAATAATTTTTCTATAATTATATCATCCATAGAGGTTGAAGGCCTGGAATCTACAAGAACATTCTCCGTTGAGGAATGGAAAAAAATCAAGACAGCTATGAAGGAAGAATATGTTAGAGTAAAAAAAGAAATTTCTGAAAGGTTAAGAGCAGCGGAATAATGCTCATATTCTATGCCCAGCACGGATGCGAGGTGTGCTCGGAAGCAGAGTCGGAAATACAGTCAAATAATCTTAGCTATAAGAAGTGCTACATAACGGCATCGAGCAATCCAGGGTTTCTAATCCTTTGGGACGGAGTTTCTTCCATGGAAATACCTAAAAGTACGATACCATATGTCCCTGCGTGCTATGACAAAGAGAGGAACCTTCTTCTTTGCGGGGTTAGCGCAATAGAGAAATACCTAAGGGGGGAAGTGTGATTCGAAGATTGAAATATGTGAAACGAGAGGAGTCCTCCCTCTATGCTGAAAATTTCCCCCCACATAGCTGCTTCATATGGATAAAAAGAAGCGAAAAAGATTTCCTGTTCAAAGAGGATACCGATAGAATATTGATGATTGACCCAAGCCTAAATATAGACTACGATAAAATAGTAGAGTTCGTGTTGTTTAACAATGGAAAGAATAACTCCAATACAACTTTCTACTGCGAAGACTATACAATATCTATGTTTTTCAATTCTATGCTTAATCTATGGCCAGGAAGATTTCATATCGGCGCAGAGATTGAGCCGGAGAAAGTTAATATAACTCAAGGTCTAAACGAATCATATTCTAAGTATATACTGGATGGCATAATTTAATGGAGTGGATATTTGTACATATAGAAGAATCAGGTGGGTCTGTTACGGCTCTGGATCTTTCTTCGGTTAGTATGATTGCAAAGTCAGATGATGGTACATCTACAATTTTCTTCAGCAATCCTAATGATAGAATAAGAGTTATTGATAGGTTTGAGGATTTGATTGCCCAGCTCAAATTAATAGATATTGATATTATGCAAAAGCTTAAAATATCAGAGGATGCAGTTGGCAAATCAGGCAGCGGATGAAGAACTAGATATCCCACATCCATTAGTTCTATTTTTAAAGTATGACTGCGATATATGCAGTGACCTGGAGAAGGACATTGAAAAACTACGCAGACGTATAGATATAAGAACCTATTATGTATTCGATTCTAGAATACCAGGAAAGTTAGAAATAAGAGCAGTGGGCTGTAATTCATTGGATGGGCTTCCGACTTTGATTGACGATGATGAAATAGTCGAAGTACCATCTTTATACGATCCTGTGCTGGATGAGATGATGGTTGGACTGGAGGATATAAATGAATACCTCGAGGAGTGTGGATTATTGTGAGTGCGTATAAGAAAGTCATGCAGTTTGAGACCGAAATAAAAGAATCTGCTGCTGCTAATGGATTCGATTGGAGATTAATTGCAGCTATAATAATTAGGGAATCTTCTGCTAACCCTTACGCGATTCGCGTAGAGAGGGGTTTCTGGCGGAGGTATTCTCCTAATTACAAGAAAATGATCCCACAAAACCATCCGGCTAGAAAGTGGCTCGACTTTCCTGATGTATTTGCTTCGAGCTATGGATTGATGCAGATTATGTTTGGAGTCGCATATGAGCACGGGTTCAGGGGGAAATTCCCAACTGAACTTCTAGACCCAAAGGTTAATATAGATATGGGCTGTAGAATTTTGGAAAGGAAGGTCCGAATATCTGGAGGGTCGATTCAAGGTGGCCTTCTTAAATATAACGGGGGAGGAGACCCCGATTATCCCCAAAAAGTTATGCGTGCATTCAGTAAGTTGGAAAAACTATACCCTAATTAATTTTACTGCCAGTAACTTAAGTAGTATAATTAATAATATGAACATCCATGAGGAGCTAGACGAAAGAGATAGGCAAGATTTGATCAATTCATCAAAGAGAATTTTGATAAATATTGATTTCACTTGGCTTGTTAAATGGATCTTTAGAAAGATAAGTAAAAAATGAATTATAAAAATATGATACTAAGCGCACTAAGGTCGAGATACGTGGGAGAAGCGGAGTCTGCCAAGGCCAATATCGAGGTCTACCTGAATAGTCCTGTGGGAATTGGAGAACACAGCGACTTAGTAGGTTCGGTAGATACACAAGTTGAGAAGCTTGCTTCAGCCCTAGAGAAAATTTCTACACTTGGAATGTTGATAAACGAACATGAGAGTTCTGAAGAATCAGATTAAAAAGGAGAATGTTTATGGCCAATTCTACAGATATAGCTAATGCCATTGGAGTTATCATGCCCATCGCCAAGGCGTTTATTGAGATAGCGGAGTCTACCGGGGCAAGCGGAGAACAAAAGCACGCTGTAGTATCAGAGAATCTTGAGAGTATTTACGGTACTCTTCAGAACTCTGGTTCTATCAAGGAAATTAAGGATGTTCCGTGGGCATTAATTGCACCTGTCGTTGTTCCTGCAGGAACTGGAATTATATCGCTTATCGTTTCTGCCTTTAACCGCCTAGGTCACTTTATAAAGGGGGTATTTAGCCGGGACGATGAATAATAATTTATACAAGCTAGCTGCGCTTTGTCTTCTCGCCCTAATATCTCTTGTCGGGTTATTATTTAATTCCTATATGTCCTGGGGAGGGAGTTCACCAGAGAGCATAGCTGTAGTCAATACTTTCCTGAAAGATATAGTATTGACTGTGATAGGATTCCTCGCTGGATCTTCAATGCCGGATGAGAAGGTTGACGGATGAAGTACAACGAATCACAGTTCGACGAATACGGGTATCCCATAGATAAGAGAATGTCCCGAAAGAAGAAGCACAGGGGACAAGGCCGCAGAAAGAGCGATGCGGATGTCGATGAGTTGGAGGAAGGCGAGCCGACAAAGAAAAGCCAACGCAACAAAAGGTCCAAACATTACACAAGAAGGAATAATAAAAATGTTTGAAGACTTAATTAGTACCCTCAAATACATATTCGAGTATCAATCTGCAATATCGAAATCTATTGCCGTCGCAAAAAATGGCGGAAGCTTGCCTGAGATTGCCAAGGCTTTTGCTGATGAAACGGAAAACAAAGTTGACGATATAGTCGCAGAAAAAATATCAGTTCACATCCAAGATGCAGCGGATGGACTAGACTCTGTAGCTAAGTTCATTGGAGCGCTTTCTCTTTTGCTCGAAAGCCACACCCCATCTGTAGTTGAGGGAACAAAAAAGATTACTCAATTCATCGAAGAAAATTCAGATGAAATACAGATGTTCCTACATAAAATATCTGAATTAGCAGCTGAAGTATCAGATAAGATAGAGGAGCTTGGCAAGGATTGAAAAAATAGGTCGCTTATAAATGTCCTATCTCAATGCCAATATACCACCTTTCGAGGCAAATGTTCGGGCCGAATTCCTTAGGAATTTAGAAGACTCGCACGGAGAGGTTTTCCCCTGCATGGTATTTGCCGTATGCAGCATTCCTTCCAGGGCCCCAATGTTTCATTTTATGATGGAAGATGGAGCGGTTTGGTGGAGAATGCCGATCCATGCTTTTTGCTGGAAACCAGATGCGCCCCCGATGGAACTGGACGAGTTGGTGCTATGGGATAGCTTTAGTTATTACGTCTCTGTTAATACGTTTAACGCAATCAAGTATAATAAAGTTAAATATATAAGCAGAAGAAAAAATGAGTACGAAGGTGAATACTTATTCACTCTTGATTGGGCAATGGAAAATCCAGAGTACCCAGATACCGGCTTTAGTGAGGAACCCGGACAGCACAAGTGCGGCCATGTTCTAAAGCTAGACAATGGGAACTATGCTATCCAACCGAATAATAGGATCAGATTTCATGATCCCTCATTTGCTACTAAGCCTAATACCACAATTATTGAGAGAAAACTTAATACGCATATTTTCTCCGTCGAGCAAAATTGGAGATGGGTATCTAGCGACGACGATAGATACGAATACGATGTTGTCGATACAGAGGATTTGCCATCGGAGTCTTAAATGGCTTTCTTAGGTTATTCGCTCGATGAGGATCAAGGTTTTTATGCCTCTGGCGCATATATTGGTTTGCAACCTAAAGTTGGAATACCTCTGGTGGACGCACATGCTTGGGCCAGAGCTGGAAGTTTTCGTTGGGTTTATAATAAGCTCGATATAGCAATATCTCAAGGTATCCCCGCTGACCTAATTGGCTCAGCAAAAAATCCTGTCTCTTTCCCTGTTATTGTACGCCCAGTATATAATCTATGGGGGATGGGACATATGGCCCAAATTATAAATTCCCAAGAAGAGCTCGACAGGTTGGATTGTGCAGGCCACTTCTGGACTAATTACCGTTCAGGAAGACATTTCAGCTGGGATATAGCCGTAATAGATGGAGAGCCCGTATGGGTATTGGGATTCTACGGGAACAAAAGTTCTGGTATGCGATTTAATTATTGGGCTAGATTATTCAACCAACCGGCAAATACCTCTCCCGAATCCCTAGTCCCAGAGAGGTGGATCAGAAAACACCTCAAGGGATACACAGGAATGGTCAACATAGAGACCATAGGTGCAATTATAATAGAATGTCAACTAAGAATAGGGGATGTTGTCGTGATGATGGCAGACAGAAAGTTTATGGAATCTGTCATATCCATATACGAAAAACAGAAATGGGAATATAAAGAAGCTAATTCTCCATTTTATCTATTGTGTCTCTGGATGAAGAGAACACAGCATCAGGAAAATTACCCCGAGCAAATGCTCGCTCAGTATCGAGAACTCCTAACTGGCGTGGCCCAAAGCTGGGACATGGAATTTAATTATGAATGGATAGGAGATCCTGTTGGCCATAGGAGGGTAATGATGATAGGGTCGCCTTCCTGGCGAAAGGCAAGCAGACTCAGAAAGGCAATATGCGCCAAGGATCCACTGATTTGCTATTAAAGCCCCAGCGTATCGTCGATAAACACGGCAAGCAGGCCAAAGCAAGCAATTACAGTAACAATGTTAGTAATGATTTCCATACGTTATGATTAACACGGCGCATCATAACTATCAATAATTTTTCTTGGAATTTTTCATAAAAATTTCTAATACATTTTTTAAGGAGAAATATGAGTGGCAAATGTTCATAATTTAAGCAAGTCGGGTAAGTTAGTTATATTCAGTGATGTCCATATCGGGGCTAACGAGTTTCAGGAAGATAAGTTCCTTGAAGCATTGAAGTTTTGCAAAAAGGAAGATGCTAAGATAATTCTTAACGGTGACATAGCTGAAAACTCAATCATCTCAGGCTCAGATGCTGGCGAGAAAATTGTAGAACAAAAGGATCATCCAACTGATCAGATTAAATATGCAACATCTAAGTTCAGACCCTTTGCTAAAGAAGGGCGAATTATTGGAATAACAAGGGGCAATCACGAGAGTCGAACAAGAAGAACCGCAATGCTCGATATCTGCGATATCTTAGCTGACTCATTGCAAGTTCCCTACTGGGGCGTTGGTGGTTACGTTGTTCTTCAGCATGGATCGCAAAGGTATATTGGAGCTGTGCAACATGGAAAGAGCGCAGGTGCAAATACCTGGACGGAACTTGATAAGCTAATGAGGGCATATCACAATGCTGAATTCGGCGCATTAGGCCATAATCACGACTTAAATGTTAGACAAGTAAACTACTTTGGCCTAGATGCCGACGATGAAGAAAATCTAATACATCGCTACCAAATAAGAACTGGAACATACCTGGGTTACGCTGAATACTGCAGGGATTCTTGCATAATGCCCAGCCTTATAGGATCCCCCATCCTTTCATTTGGGTCCAAGAGTCATTCCATTTCTGTTGATGTGCAAACCCTCTGCTGGTGATATTATGACGTATATAGATAACTTGTCAACGAGAGATAGAATTACACACGAGCTTCCTCCTGATACCAATGCTTTGTTCGTGGAAGGATTTGACGATGCTATAATAGGATACTCACTTATAAGGTGGGAAAAAGAAGGAAGTGGTGATTATAGAGTTGTATACGACATGGATAAGATGATAGACTGCTTAATTAAGGATGGGTTGCCACTTGAAGAAGCTGTTGAATATTTGGAGTTCAATACTTGGGGAGCATACTTTGGTCCCAATACTCCCATTTATATATCCTCAATAAATAAGGCGGTTGAAAATGAAAGATTCCGATAGAGTAAGTGTTCCTTCTTATATTTCCGCGAATGCCAGAAAGGGAATAAAGCTTCATAAGGAAGGAAAGTCTGGTGATGGTCTAGTGACTAAGACCGTTACAGAGGCAGGGCAGATGGCCGATGGATCCGTAAGCTTTAATAAGCTTATCCGAATGAATGCTTGGTTCCTACGTCACAAATCCGACCTTGACGCTCCTAAGAACAGCAACCCCAAGGATAAGAAGTTCCCTGGACCTGGAGCGGTAGCTTGGTATTTATGGGGAGGAAATCCGGTCACTAACCCTATGAAGGCCCAGCGATGGTGCGAAGCTAAAATCCAATCAATTAGAAATGCAGAAAAGAAATCAAAGAAAAAAGCTTCCTTGCGCCAAGCAATTGATAAGACTATAATTGAATCACGATACGAGCTTACTAAGCAGGTTAAGAAAGGGCTCGAAGCAAAAGTTGAAGTCCATAATGAAAAGTACGGAAATGACAAGAGAAAGGCAACTACATTAAAAACCTTAACGGCAGTTTTCAAGCGAGGTGTGGGGGCTTACAAGACAAATCCAGAAAGCGTGCGCCCCAACGTCAAATCCCCAGAGCAATGGGCATATGCTAGAGTTAACTCGTTCCTGTACTGCTTAATTAATCTTAAGTTTAAAAGCGGAAAACATGACACCGACCTCCTTCCCAAGGAGCATCCGATGTCGAGCAAGAAATAATAATATGAAAATTAGCAAGAGATATACGCCTGTACATTCGAATTCTAAGATAATGAAATGTATAGTTGATCCAGAAACCGGCGAAACTAAAATGGTTCCTGCAACTAAAGAGGATGTCAGGGGCGAAGTCGAGCACAAAATGTTATTCTCGGCTGTACCTGCAAACTACCCCGGAAAGAAGAAGAAGAAGAAGAAAAGAGAGGTAAAAAATAGTGGGATTAGTAAGAGTATGTGACTTATGTGAAGTGAGAACCGCAGCACAAGTGTTAATACCAGCAGATTTAGGTACTGTTATTATAGGAGATTGGGTTCCCGATACCGTAATGATCGATGAAGGGTACGGGAAAACTTGGATGCGAATCGTCGATGTTTGTGACGCCTGTTGGCCAACCAATGACCCTCCACAATTTCCTGAAGAATCTATAGCAAGGATTGTGTGGTATGATGAACCTATCCCTGAACTAGCACCTCAATATCATTACCACGCCGCACAAATAGAAACCAATGCCGATATATGAATTCGAGTGCCCTAAATGTGGAAGAATTGAACTGCTCCTCAGAATCTCAGATCCACATCCAACTCGATGCGAATGCCGCTCAAAATGGAAGCGAGTCCCTTCCGTCTATGCCCCGCCTGTGTTAGCATCTGCCACAAAGGTTTCGAACCCTCGGTCTCATACCCTATCGGCAAGAGACTGCTTGATTAAACCATTAGCCCCAAAGGAGAACAAATAAATGGGCAAAATGAGCAAAACCGCTCGGGCATCGACTCGCGGCAAGAGAGTTCAAGAAGTTTTCCATGTAAATCAAAAAGGAGAAAAGGTTCAGCGAGTACTCTTTGCTAGTAATAATACTAGAAGATTCATGTGGATGAACGAAGAGGGTGATCTATTTAACAATAAAGAGGTCAAAGCCCAAAGGAATATATGATGAAACTCACTTTTTCTATCATGCTTCTATTAATCCCACTAACCGTTAATACGGCATATTCTGAAAGTCAAAGCTCATCCAACAGCGAGCTGCCGTGGCATAGAAGACCACCTTTACCTTCTGAGTCATGCAGCAATCAGTCAATCCGGGATAATTGGGGTGCTGTAAGCGAGGCAATCTGTAATTTGGATCATGAGCACTCAAAGGCTGTAGATTTCGTATGTGTTGTAAGAAGAAAAAAAGATCGCAGCTTCGTAGAGATAGAGACAAGCTATAAACCCGAACCACGTTACACATTAGGATATATATCGAGACAACTGGGAGATGGAATGCCATGGGGCTATTCCTGCAAAGTACTAGATGAAAACTTTGAAACCAACGCTATCGTTAGATGTTGCAATCCAGAGGAATAATTTTACTAAAACAATAGGAGACCATTATGAATAAAAATATTTTGCCAATGATTGTTATTACGCTTGGTATTATCTTGGCTGCATCCCTGGCGCTTTCTGCCGATTATGATCCTTCATTCCAGCCCAAGCCATTATATGACAGAACTAGGCCTACAAACTCCGAAGAGTTAATTATGAAAAGAGAAGAGAGGGCTGTTCTTCGTGTACATGGAATTCGCAAGAGACCTCTATCTTGCGAATTTAAAAAGCTTTATCAGTACCTCCCTTACGACAGGTACAACCTCGTACTCATCTGTGATCAGCCGATGAGTATATATAAGTAATATGTCATCAAGCAAAATCCCCAAGGTTATAAGCTTTTTCTGGTCAGGAGAACCAATATCTTGGCTTAGGTCTCTTTCTATTATATCAGCTCGTAAGCTAAACCCAGATTGGGAAATCAATCTATATGTTAACCCTGATGTAGAGGACTACCCTTCGGCAAGTCGCAAGAGTTACGGGAGGCATCAGAATATTAAGCATTATCTATCCTATTACACCGGGGAGAACTTCCTTCGAGAAATAGAGAAGCATAATGTAAATATAATAAGTCTTAATTCCAGTCTTTACTCAGATATAAACACCATCCGAGATCAATATACCAAAATGGAGATGCCATTTTTCCCGGTGCAATCATCTGTGATTCACAGGAAAGACATCCTCCAATGGTTTCTGCTCGCTACAAAGGGTGGGATTTTCGCTGATATGGATATCCTATTTATCCAACCTATGGATCGCATATTCACCGAAGACAGGAAATCTACCGAAGCACTCATGGTATACGAGAATGGATACTTCTCCATGGGACTAATTGCTTCGAGCCCAAATAATAAACTATTCAGGGATGTTTATGTTCACGCCCTTGAAAACTTTACCCTCGGAAAGTATGAATCTACAGGCATAACCTCCTTGAGAAATTCACTTTTGCCACACCCACCCAACTGGGACAGTATCGCTGTTAAGTACCCAGAAATGAAGGTCGACTGCCTGCCAACAGGATATCTATATCCATTTAAAGCAGCAGATGTTTATAGGTATTTTGGCGCAGACAACTTGGATATATCAACCGAACAGGTTCAGGATTCAATAGGCCTTCACTGGTACGGCGGAAATCCAATAGCCCAATCTTGGAATAATATACTATCTCCTGATAACTACTTGGAATATCCAGGGGTGATAACTAGATTCATTCACAAAATTATTTCCTAGCAATATCTTGCTATTGGGCCGACATTTGTGTACAACTATGGCATGAAGAAGCCTAAGAAGCATAAGGTAAGAAATTGGCATGCTGTTTCTGCTTGGACTAGAAACTCAGCTGGGCCTATGTTAAACAAAAAGAAAACTATCGACAGAAAAAAGAAATACAAAAATCAAATAACCCACGACGACTAGGAGTCCCTTGTGAACATTTTTGTGCTTGACGAAGACCCTAATCAAGCTGCAAGATTTGCATGTGATAAACACGTTGTAAAAATGATCCTGGAATCCGCACAGTTACTATGCGCCGCGTTCCCAGAGGGAGATGCCCCATATAAAAAAACCCATGTAAATCACCCTTGCTCCATTTGGACTAGAGCAAATAACAGCAATTACGAATGGCTCGTTCAGCACGCTTATGCGCTTTGCGCAGAGTACACAAAGCGATATGGCAAAGTTCATAAAAGCCAGTCAGTCATAGAATGGTGTGATATAAATAGACCTAATCTCCCAGAGGAACCAATTACTCCGTTTCCCCAGGCTATGCCAGATCAATATAAAAGTAGCAATCCTATTCAAGCATATCGAGCTTATTACATCGGAGAAAAAGCAGCCTTCGCTACTTGGAAAACAAATATCCCAGACTGGTTTCAAGTATGATCCATTACCGACCCAAGCCCTGCGTCGGATCAGGATACTGCTGCACTGCCGCCGTCTGCATTCTCGGGGTCGAGCACCATGGACCTCACCAAGGCCCTTGTAAGTCCTTAGTCTGGGACAAGGACTCCAACCGTCATTGGTGCGGGCTTGTGCTCTCAGGCCAAGTCTCGAACTGGGAGCTAGCCATTGGAGCGGGTTGCTGTTCTCCATTAAACCCATGGCGCGAGGGGACGCCTACCGATCGAACTACGAAAGATTCACCTGCTCCATCTCAAAAACCCATATAGGTCTATCCCCATAAATATAAACCCCCATATGTATATCGAGCTCATCCCCATCGAGACCCCAATCATTACCCACCCAAACTCACCCCAGAATCTCAATATCCAACCGTAGCGAATCTTCTTCGATAGAAGAAGCATCCCCACCACGATCAAAAGGTAAAAAATATGCCCCATCAAATCTAACATCAATACCCCCATATTAGAACGCTGTTCTATTATTAAGTCTTTCGGTGCAGCCAGCAACTAAAACTACACTCCTCTTTTATACCATTATACTATAATACATATACACCTCATCTAGTACTTCCTCTATTCTTAGTTGCTACGTTACAACCTAAACCGGAGATATATCATTAAAAAAACTTTCGTAATAGATACAAATGTTATACTTCATGACGCTGACGCCATCTCTTCATTCCAAGATAATGATGTCGTCATCCCCATTACTGTCATTGAAGAAATCGATCGCTTCAAAAAGGGATCAGATAACATAAATGTACAAGCTAGACGCTTTATCAGATTCCTAGATAAAATAAAGGGCGATATCCTAGATGATCTGGGCGCACCACTCGGTAATAACCTAGGCACTGTTAGAGTTGTCTTCCATAAAAATTATCACCCCAATATCCAAAATGTCTTCCTAGAAAACTCCGCAGATCATCGTATCCTCAATACTGCTCTCATCCTCGCTCAGAATACTAATAATGTCGTCCTTGTCTCTAAGGATGTTAACCTCAGACTCAAAGCAAGATCTCTCGGCCTCATCGCAAGTGACTATTACAACGATAAGGTTAAAAGCCTCGATGTAGTCTATAAAGGCGCTCGCGTCATTAAAAACTCGGACCCACATATTATCGATACTCTATTCTCCATTGGATCCATTCATCAGGATTATGTGACCTCAGTAGATATACCTATCCATAACGAATTCTTTATATTTAAATCAGGGTCCAAATCCGTCCTCGCAACTTTCAATAATCAGGCCTTCCATAAAGTCGATCGACATAAAGCATTCTCCCTTAAACCACGAAATGCTGAACAGGCTTTCGCTCTCAATGCTCTTCTCAATGATCAAATCCCTCTCGTCACAATTACTGGTAAAGCTGGTACAGGTAAAACTATCCTCACACTAGCAGCCGCTCTACAACTCAGAAGAAATTATCGTCAAATACTCCTCGCACGTCCCATCGTCGCTCTCAGTAATAAAGATATCGGTTTCCTGCCAGGGGACATTGATGAAAAACTTGAACCCTATATGCAACCTCTATTTGATAATTTGAACGTGTTGAAACATATGGGTGCAGACGAAGATAAGCAAGCCCAAAAAATTTCTGAAATGCAGGAGCAGGGCAAAATCAATGTCACACCACTCGCTTATATTCGGGGCAGATCATTACCCCACGTCTACTTCATCATCGATGAAGCTCAGAACCTTTCTCCGCATGAAGTCAAAACCATTATCACGCGAGCAGGGGAAGGAACCAAGGTTGTCTTCACAGGAGATATCCAACAGATTGATCAGCCTTATCTTGATCAAGAATCTAACGGATTGAGCTACCTCATTTCCAAAATGAAGGGACAAACTGTCTTCGCTCATATCAATCTCGAACGTGGTGAACGATCCAAACTTGCGGATATCGCTTCCGATTTACTCTAATTTACTCCAACTGTCACAACTTGGGTTTCTTCCTCTGTTTTGTTGTGATAGCGTGACAACTACGGAGACCATACCGATTGGAGTGGCAAATGCTCGGGTTAGCTTTTCAATTTATCTTAGGCTTATTGATTATCATTCCCATTACGATGTATGATATATTTGTATCCTGGATCCTTTGGAGGGAAAGATAATGCCACCTATTTCTGATAGACCTTATATCTGCGATAACTGCGGAAGGGTTATGATTCAAGCGGAGGAGCAGTCCTCGGAATGCCCTATCTGTGGGGATAGCGCTGAGTTTGATATTTCCAATGATGATTAGATAATCTGAATCTACCCGAACAGTTCATTTGAACGGCACTTCGTCCCTTTACGAGCCGTTTAAAATATTATGCATACCAATTTGAAACAAAATAAAACAAAATGAGGTGATAATGCCAAAGATAGAAATGCCAAAGTGCAAGACTTGTATTTATTTCAGAGAGTTCCCCGGACCTCGCCCAGCAGAGGAGGAGGGGTTAGGCACCTGTCACCTGAAACCTCCTCAATTGATGATAGGAGAAATAGGATCAGAAATATATTGGCCGGTAGTATTCGAGGACGATTTTTGTGGCGAACAAAAAGAGCATACTTAAAGTTAGAATCGGAGATGACATTTACGAGATTCTAACTGTCAGTGATGTTCTTCGAACTGGATATGAGATGGGATTTACTAGCTCTCGAAAGCCTAAGAAGTCCGAAGAGATTCTCGGCATGGTTGATGTCACAACTAAGACAATACTAATTGATAAATCTCAATCTGCAGAAGAACAAGACTCCACTCTTCTCCATGAGATAATCCATACAATCATTCCCGATTTATCAGAGGAGCATGTGTTGCAACTGGAATCTAAATTATTTCCAGTGTTAAATGAGAATGGATTTAGATTCGTGGACCGAAGGCGCAATAAATCCCAAAGCCGTCGAGGCTGTGCCCCGGATGTCCCCAAACAAAAAAGGCGACGCAGATGATTTCTGCATCGCCTCTGTCACGCGCCGGTTGATTTATATTTTTTCTATAGGTCATCTGTCGATAGACCTAACTGTGTGGGCGTTCGCCCGATTACTGCGCGCACGCTCTGCCTAAGACTAAAAATAATCTTAGAGGTTAATCTTTGAGGTTATTAATACCGGGAGCGGGACTTGAACCCGCACGGGGTTACCCCCAAGGGATTTTAAGTCCCTTGCGTCTGCCTATTTCGCCATCCCGGCTTCATTTTGAATCAATTTAATTCAAATTGAGAATAAAATCAGACCATCATTTATGTCTAATTTTCATTTCTTGCAAGGGCCCAATTAGGCCCTGTAGTGGAACGAAGGCCTTTACTATCTACGACCCAAGTCTCAGACCATGAATAATGCTGATATAAACAGTTGGATATTCTTGTCCACTGATTTGTTATCATTGTATGTAGTCCATTGTTTCGACTTGATATGTACTCGTAATCTACGATTCCGTTGCATATAGAACCACCTGGAGAGATATAGGAAAACCTAGTCGATCCCATTCCCTGATCAAATCCTCCTTCGGGAAGTTCTACAGGGCCAAAATCGATTGTATCCCAATATACTAAGAGCTCTGGTCCAGGTTGGTCTGTAATGAAATACTTCATGTGACCATCTGTGTCGATATACATTCTGTCATAGTACTCGCCCGGAATACGAGAGAAGTTCCAATCAAACCACTCTCGCCCGAGCCTGTCAGTGTACATATTGCTCGAGAATCTTACAGAATCCCCAGCTGGAATACCAATAAGCAGAGTGTAAGCAACAAGTAGAGATTTCAACATTTTTATTTTTCACTTGCCATTAAATTAGAGGGATCCTTCCCCACTTTTCCCCACCAGTGCCCCACCCCCCGGAGAAGCTTGGAGGAGACTTCCCCGGGGGTATGGGACTGAGGGCGACGAGATCCCCAGGTAGGAGGCAGAGATCTCGCCATTGATTGCTGATGGTGATTTACTTAAGAGGGTCAGCATAACTCCCCTGAAAGGAATGCATATTCGAGATAGCATAGACACAATATGCATTTTATCGAACCACCCACGACTGGGTTTTGACCATCTTTGAATTGCCAATTCTCAAAACCCCCCATGAACTGCTGAAATGGGCCCGCTCGGGATCGAACCGAGGACCTACCGATTATGAGTCAGTTGCTCTAACCATCTGAGCTACGGGCCCCCATCTAAATCTTCCTTAAATCCTTTCTAAGGCATTTTCCCTATAGCCCTACCTCACCCCTAGGGCAAGGGGGAATAGGCCCTTAGAAGCGACGCTAGGCCCCTTAATGAGGCTATGGCAATATTCTTCATGATTGCTTCATTCCTTTATCGGTAAGAAATGTAACGAAAGTAACACATTAAATCACACCCCCCCATAGTGTTTATTGTGTTAGATTCGTTACATACGGTCAGTGGTCTCGTAATATGGTGTTTCTCTAGGAGTCGGCGAGTCATCGCGGCATTCTTCACTCTCCCAGTACTTGATAAGTTTTCTGGATTGCCAGGGCAGGGTCAGTGGTGCCTGGGCTCGAATGGGAATGGGATGAGAAGAGTCCTTGAACAGCAGATCCCCTGCGCCCAGTAGCTTTTCTGCGCCTTTTTCATCGAGAATTACTCTCGAATCTATAGCAGATGTTGTTCGGAATGCAACCCTTGCGGGAATATTGGCTTTGATCATGCCACTGACAACCTTAACAACAGGACGCTGAGTGGTAAGAATTAAATGAATACCCGCAGCTCTTGCTTTCTGTGCGAGCCTGATGATAGGTTCCTCGAGATGTGGATTCATCATAATAAGGTCCGCAAACTCATCAATAACTACTACAATCCGGAAGAATGCAGGTGGCTCATAGATGCTTTGCAGCGCTTTTCTATACTCCTCAAACCGGGATACCCTGACATGGTAGTTAGCCATGTCAGAGTACCGTCGCTCCATTTCATACAACATTGTTTGCAAGACTAATCCGGCGTCATGAGGGCTTACTGCAAGCGGCATTTTATCGAAAAGGTTATGGGGGAGATTTTCATACCTTGCGAGTTCCACTTGCTTAGGATCGATAAGGCAAAGTTTAACATCAGACGGCCAATTATTCATTAAGATGCTTGCCATAATAGAATGCAAGAACTCAGATTTACCCGAACCTGTCTGACCCGCAATAAGAAGGTGAGGGCATTCAGCTAAGTCAATTATATCGCAATCACCTTTGGAATTAACACCCAAAGGAATTGGGATATCACAATGATGCCTAGAGTTTCTAAGTTGGCTACTGAATTGTGCAATATTTACAAATGATCTTTTAGTATTTGTAATTTCAAGGCCAATATGTTTTTCGCCTGGGATTTGGCCGAGGAACCGTGCTGACTCTGCGCCAAGGCGTAGAGCAATATCGGGAAGAAATCTCTCCAAGGGCTTCATACTCTGATTGCCGAATGGCTTGACCTTATAAAGAGTAACCGTTGGGCCATGGGAAATTCCTTCTACGGAGCCATGAAATCCAAATTGGCCGAGCAGATTCGCAAGCTCTGCGGGCGAATGATAAGAGTGCCCATCATTGTCGACCGGATCATCATCGATGATGTCGAAATCGGGCAGGTACCACCAGCGAGGCTCCTTGCGCCCGGTAGTTTTATTGCCAGTGAAAAACTCAGTGATCCTTTCCAGGAAATTCATTTTCAAATCCCTCCTCCAAAGGGGTTAATGAAATGGGAAGTAAACACTGGATTCTCGGCATTACCAGTGTTCACCCGTAAATTTCCAACCGAGACGGGGCTAAGTGACTAGCCTAGCAAATTAGTCTTGAATGGTCCAGGTATGCCCATCGCCCTTCACGAAAATCTCATTGCGAGCAAGCGTGAAGCGAACTGAGGGAATGTTGATTCCAGTTGCTTCCGAAATTTCGCGAACAGTATGGCTACCCGAGGCATTGGTCAGAAAGTCCTCGATGTCTTTCAGGTTCTGCCCCCGAGGGCGGTTAGCTCCCAATGCCACCGGGCCACCACCTTCAAGTTGCGCGATAGTCTTCTGCAACAAAGCGATTTGCTTCTTCTTAGTCCGCATCTGGGCATAGATCTCATCTACACCCTCCAGCTTCTTTTCGAGATCTTTGATCTCATTTTCCAAACTAACAATTGAAGTTCGAACCGGCTCTGCAAAATCCTTAACTGCTCCCATTTACCCATCTCCTTTTTGGGCTAGTGATGCCAGAATCATTCCGACATCCATTAAATCGAAAGTTGCGGTATGCAACTCTCGGGCGTTATCCTTCAGTCGAATACGCCAATAAAAAGTTGTTGGAGTACAAATCATTTCTGCATACAGATGTTCACAGCGCTCCATTGGGTGCCACCCGATGGGCATCTCGATAATTCGATTGCCCATCTTCCGCAGATCTGTGAACAAAGAAGTTGATTCCTTATCGTTAACACTCACATATGCGATGTCAATGACTTCATCCTGAAAAGATTGATACCACAGCGATTTATTTTCGAGCCATGTCTCTCTTGTAACCTGCATTCTATGATCGATTTCCTCGATCTGCTCAAGAGAGTATGTGCCATAGGCAAATAAGGAATCTTTATTTACAAAATTAGAAGGATTTAAATTAATGACTAATCCAATACTGGATGAATCATCAGTTTCAATTTTTCGGGCACGACTAGCTCGAAAAGATCCAAGCTCCACTAGAGTTCCCATTTAATAATCCTCTCCTAATGGGCAAGTTGGAGCATAGCATTCGTAGTCGCCGTCCCACTGTCGTTGGCAATCCTCATAATCCGTACAGCCACAGCCGCTGAATCCACTCAGCAGGATAAATGCGGAAACTAGCAATAGAACTTTTTTCATTTTCTTTCTCGCTTTCCTTTAGAGACTTTTTTATTTTTTTTTATAACCTGGGGGATCTGGGATTCTTTCGCAGGCAGCTGATGGATTCTCATTTAACCTCAGCTTCCAGATATGGAGCTCCATAAAGTCGTCCATCTCCTCCGAGCAGGCACATCTGGGATTCTTTCGCAGGCAGCTGAGAAATACTCCACTGAAAACAATTCATTTTGTAAGGATTGTAAAGAATGCGAATTCCCATATTCCCATTTAGATTTCGCCAAGATTGCTTAGAGGTCAAAAATCCCTCTACGAAGGCATGGACGTTTTTCCTTTTCTCTTGCAATACCCGCTGCCTTCCAGGCTCGCTCACGAGAAGCTTGCAAAATTGCAAGACAACTTCGTCGCAATGAAACATGAGCCTTCCAGATTTTGCGTCGATAATACTCCAGCAATTCTTAGTGAGATTTCGATAAGCTCGAACTTTCATTTAATTCCCCCTACTAGAGTCTGGATTTCTCAATTAACCATCAGTTCTATTCCAAGGTCCTAGTATTTCTATAAATTCATCTCTTTCTTCTCCCTCCCAATCTTCAATCGATGCCGCAATGGATTCTGCGGTCGGTGGATCTTCATCCGCATTTTGCAGAATCGGCCAAGCATCGAGGCCATGTCGGTGCGAGTAGATGACGATCCAGATTTTTTCCTTGCCCCACCGCTCACAAATCTTTGCGAGTTCATTTAGCCGAGCGAGCTCTGTTTCCGTGATCATTGGCATTTAATTTTCCTCCTTACTCCAGGTTGATTAATAGCGAATCCTTCGCTGATATCCAGCATTTCGTCTAAGAGATTTATTAGCCCATCGAGGGTCTCGAGCCCATTTGAGCTCGTACCTTTCTCGTTGAGCAAATTAATTAGTTGATTCCTTTGTACCCTCAGAAGTTTCAGGTCAACCCGGGGGATAGTAATTGTAGTGTCATTTTTCATTATTAATTCTCCGTGGTGAAAATTCCGCCGTCTTTCTTGGCAGGGCCCTTAGCGCTTAGTCCGACGATGGCAGGAAACTTGTCGAGGAAGCGCAGATCGCTTTCGTCTCCATCGAGCACGGGGTATCCCCTGAACTCGGCAGGAAAATCCGACTTGAATACCACCGCCACATTAATTCCCTTATCCAAGCTCTTCTGGCAGTCTTCCCAGTTCGAGCCATCATAGCTGAAGGTTAGATGGTAATTATCAAACCGTTTAGCTCGCTTCCAGGGGTTCGGGATTTTCGTGTAGTCATAGACTTGAATCTTGGGGAAATTACGAGCAGCCCATGCTCCGATTGCAGGGAGATCCGAAGTCCCATTGGGTCGGAAGGCAAAGGACATTTCAAGTTGGTCCGATTTTTCGATCTCTTTTAATAGTTCCCGTTTAAGTTGACCGAAGAAGTCTCTCTTTTTATTGTGAAACATCTCCGTGCGCCTGCGACGGGCAATTTGAATTCGATTTACCTCGGGATCTCCGATGCCACCACGACCTGAGTAGTTGAGGCAGATATCAGGACAGTTAACCGCATACGGACAGACATTCAAAAGGTTGCCAGACCTAGTTTTAATATTCGCAGAAGTAAACGGGGATAGATGTAATACTGCCGTGTGATAATTAAACTTCTCACCCTTCAATGTTTTGGGATTTCCAATCGTTAGTAGCTGCATTTTCATTCCTCCCTTTGGTCATATAAGCAAAAAGCCCCCTACCCTGCAAGAGGATAGGGGGCTTTTGTAAGCTTATTTATTATCTGCTAGTCCCAATCCATCACAATTGGTGCTCCGGTTGGATTGTTCGTGTATACTCGCACCTTCTTGCCCGAGGGCATATGAACGCCCACCACCCATGGCCTATCGCTAGCCGAGGGCTTTCCTGCTTGCCTGGCATTGCTAGCCTTCGCTCGAACAGTCTTAATTCCCTTCGATTGCTTCAGCCAGTTGTAGTATGTTTGTGCGGTCCGACCATACTTTTTCATTACAGAATCAGTGCTTTCTTCGGGGCTTCGATTCTGGACTTCTTCCATGATTTTCTGTCGTTCTTCTTTGGTGAATACTTTGTCCATTTTTATCTCCTTAATTTAATGCTTGGCTGTTGATGGTTTAGTGGATGGTCTTACTTCCGCTGGGTGAATTCTCTTCTTCATAATTAACCTGTTTTTCAAACCAGATTGTTTTCTGTTTTTCAAGCTCTTCTATGGTTTCTTTTTCAAGCTCAGGGAAAAGAGGAGCCCGGTTGCGGACCGCTTCGTCAATATCCTTAGCTGACAGCTCTTGATATGTAGCATCTCCAAATTTCAGCCAGTTGGCTTCTTCGGCATTCAAGAGATCAAGATAATTATCACAGCTATGGTAAATCTCTGCGCTTCCCAGTCGCATAGAAAAAGTCCGATTGCCATTTAGGATTACCTTGGCGAAATCGTCGGGAATAATCATCTCGTGTGAAATGTAATTCCCATTCTCCTTTTTCCCATGCTTCCCGATTTGACAGCGGGCAACCCAAGCTTTTGAATTAACAGGGATGGCAATTAGCTTAAATTGAAGTTCCATTGTTTTCTCTCCTTACGTTGAGTGGTTTGAATCAAGTCTATGATTGATAGTAATGGGCGTGTATGATGTCAAGGTCTTTTGAAATATTTCTCCTTTCTCAAATTTCTCGTTGTGGAATAAAGTTGTATGCGCCTTGGGGAACCTCGATGGTTTTTCCATCTTTATCTACGCCTACAAGAAGAACGTCACCCGCAATTACATCGTAAGCTCCAAAGGATGAGCTAAAGATCTTAGTGGCAATTACATTTACCGGCAGCCTCTTCAGCTTGCCTTCTTCATTTACCACCATCGATATGCCTGAGCCCAGATCAATAAACTCAATGTAGCCACCTACCTCACTTTGAAGGGACTCAAGATTGCCAGAGATGTCAATCTCTTTAACTTCATTGCCCTTGCTAATTCTAATTACTTTCATTTCTTTATTCCTTATGGCTAGCAGTTTGTGATACTAGTAACAATGGAAATAACTTCATCCATATTGCCCGTTTCTGGATCCTGTAAGTAATTATTTATTACATCTGCAATCCACTCCTCAGGATTTTCTCGTGACTTGAGAATAATCGTTATCTGGTACTTGTCAAGTTTCCTTGTGACTGGTTCGTGAGCAACTTTGCGAATCACTTAATATTTCCTTTATTAGTCGTGCGTTCCAATGTGTTTCTCTCCGTGCTCTGGGCACTTGAACGAGTAGGCACACACACAAGGGGTCATCTCTGCCTTCTCGCAGCATCCCATCGAGGAGATCAGCTGACGCTTGGAGCAGTCCGTAGAACACGTCGTTTGCTCGAAGCGAGCCCGAGCGATCTTGGCGAGGTCGATGGTCAATTCTGCGCCACATTCAGCGCAGAAGCGAAAGCGATCCAACGTGATCCTAGCCTCGACGTTGCTCATCTCTATCTCTCCCTTAACAATCCGGGCCGTGCAGCCAAATACGGACACCGCACATCAACAAAACTATGTTTGCCATCTATCTTGTCCACAACTACGACGGCAAAACCATTATCAAGCTCGACAATTTTGGGATCGTCGTATTCATCGTCGAAAAACCCGCTTCGTTTAAGATCAACGAAGAAATTTTGAGCTTTATTCCTTGTCGCAAAAACTGGGGTTTCTACCGGAAGCCCCTCCTGGTTGACTACTCTCAAAACTTGCATTGCTCTATCTCCTTCTCCTTTGAGTCTTTCTTTTCCCATAATTCCTCCTTAGCACCCGTTAGATCAATTCTGTGAGTAGCATCTTCTCGGTTGATGTCCGCCCATACCCGGAGAATCCAACGACCCTCATCTTTTTCAAGATATAAAATTGATCCCCCGGGGCAGCACGCTGTGCTCATTCCTTCTATTTCAACCTCAATGTAGTTAGATTGTTCACCAGTTCCAAATCTTACTCGGATCTCTTCGTCTTTCATTTAGACTTCTCCTTTAATCTAAATTTCTAGTAGGCTTTTCTTTTTTTGCTTCGATCATTTTATATAGCCACTCGGATGAGTCGAGCCAGTCTTGCCTATTCGCGGTAATAAACACAGCGCCCCCTCCGAACTCATCAGGTCTGAGCTTAGAGCAATAGTAGGCCCAAGCGAACCCGATATGACCCGTGGGATTCCATTTCCGCAAGTAGCCTTGTAGTACATTGGCAAGAGCTTCTAGGTCAGTGCCCTCAGACTCTGCAATGTGAACGCGGTTTCCGTCCCGCGCAAGAATGTCCAGGGAAAGCCAATCCTCCGTATGCATAGAAGAATCGATGCGCTTGACTAAGGCTTCTGCTGACTCTTCGTTTGAGCACTCCACGACGAATGAAAATGAACAATAATTGTTAGCCATTTAATTATCCTCCACTGGTTCGGACCAATCTATAATCCCGTTCTCATCTGATTTGTAGACATTGGGACAGTCAGTGCAACGCCATGCCGATTTAATCGCATCCCAGTCTGCGGGTTGGACTTGTGCCGTAATTAAGTCGTCTCTGGTTATGGAATCAACAATGTCATTGTACCCAGTGCCGGGGGGGACTTCCTTCTCCACGAGGGCACTGAGGCAAATCGTGTATTCTACAAAAACTTTCATGGCATTTATCCTTATGTTTAAGTTTACGATTGGGTAATTTGAAATCACAATATGTTACAATACTAGTTAACATATGCGAACAGGATATCAAGGTCTTTGATTTAGCATAGAAGATTTTCTTATTTGTTGTCTGCTGTCTCCTTTCCTTAGCTCCAGTGATTTAATTACAGATTCTGCTGCATTGATTCTTTCTTTGCAGTAATTCTCAACTAAACGTCTATGCGAAGGCTGAATAAAGCCAGATTCAGATTCTGTTCGTTTGCGATTGTTTACGGCAATTTTCCACTTGATTATCCAGAAATCTTTATGGTCGATTGCTTCTTTGAGTTTCAAAGTAAATGGCTTATTCTCTTTGTGTCTCATAGGTTCCTCCAAATAAGGAGGGGCGACCAATTGCCGCCCCTCCTTGTTTGATAATTGGTGGTTACTTTTCCCAGCTTGGACCAGGGTTGGTCAAGTTGTCAAAAACCTCTTCTACATATCCGTCCCTGTGGACATAGATAACTCCCCTGTCGTCACTCTCTTCTCCTTGCCAGGAGATTTCACCTTCGAGCGTGCGACCCCACTTGGAGAAAAAGTGCTCGATCAAATACCGCAACCAATTCCCGTACTCGTAAAACTTCTCCTCCCCGTCCCATTCGAGCGTACTCCCGTCATCGGAAACTACCCACTGGCACCAGAGACCGGGCTGGCCACTAGGTGGAGAATTATATTGGATAACTTCGTCGCGGTCCTGACCAGACAAAAAATCGCAAGTAGACCCAACGTAGTACCCACCGTTGACCCCCAGCGGAAGATCCACCGCTTCCCGAATTGGGTCGGGCAGATTTGCGAGCTTGGCTGGATCTCGCTGCATTCGACGAGTATCCGAGAATTTATTGATGTAATTCACCTGCTCCTTTGTGAGCGGTGGATCGATTGAGAGTTTCCCATCGAAGTATGTAGTGTAGCCCATTGTATTATCCTTTCTTGAAAGCTAGAGGGTGCTTTAACACCCAAGTTTATTCTGACAACTTATTTGGGCAATCATTTCATGTGCGTGATCCTTTCTTCAAAGCTAGAGGGTACTTTAACACCCAAGTTTATTCTGACAACTTATTTGGGCAATCATTTCATGTGCGTGTTGAAACGCCCCACATTGATCTGCGAAGTATCGCTCCCATCCATTGGACCAACGTGGACGCACGGTATCATAGATATTGGCCCGACCAGAGCCAAGCCTGGGGCGGAGCATTGCGAGTCTCCACTCTCCGCGATGATTAGTGTATATTTTAAAGCGGTAAGTAAATCCTTTCTGGTGAATTTTAAATTCGTATTGAATATCTTCGAGCATTGCATTCTCCTTATAGTATGTAGCGATCTAGGGCCTGCAGTGGGGGCGGCACCATGCCACCCCCACCACCGACGTTCCGTGTTTACCACCATGAGGTGTAGAAAACCTTATGTCCTTTCATGAGTGCGCCCTTGGCAAACTCCAGGGCTTTAAGGTCTTGGTCTGCATAGAGACCGTCGCTCTCTCCAAAGAAGGCGAAAAAGCCTTCCGTCTTAGGTAGGTTGATATCTCCGGAAGTAATAAGAGCTTGCTCGAGACGCTCTAAGATTTCCGAAGTAATATAGAGTTCTTCACAATTGAAGTCGAACTCTGTTTTCCCCGGGTTTATAGCAACCCACTCATTGGCAAAGAACCCGTGCAGGTCGGGGTGCTTTCTCCAATAAAACACCAGGGTAGCTTCCTTGTTTTCATTCTCCTGCGTGAACAGATACTGATCAAGTCCCATTGTTTTCTCCTGTTATTGTGGTTTGCCGTGGGGCCGGGTTGCCCCATTAATCCGGTAGATCGGCATCCCCTGGGTCGAGGTCCAAGCCTATGTATTTAATTACCGTGTCCCTGCGGGCGCATGGCGCGGCGTTATCTTGGATGAATTCGAGCATAGTACTTTGGCTGGGGCCTTGGAACGGATCGCAATCCTCCATAGAGCAGCGGATAGGCATCTCGCTGTCGCCCTTGATATCCCAGACTTGGTAGAACCATTGGCCTAGTGGTCGATCCAGCCCGACGATTACCTCGCGGCTGGGGTTAATTCCCTTCAGTGCAATTCTGCTCATTTTTGCCTCCTGTTAAAGTGGGCGGGAGAGGTGCCGGGGTGGCACCCCTCCCTCCCTGGTTAATCTGCCTTGGCTTGTTCCTCGAACTTGCCGAGGATCCAGTTGGCTGCCCGTTGCGCCTTGCTCGCTGCCCCGATGACCAGCTTGGGGTCATCGGCGAGCCGCTTGCGCCAGCTTGCGATATAGGCCGCGCTCTGGGCCATGCCGTCCTGGTTTATTCCAGACTCAGCGGAGAGGAAGGCCGAGCAGAATTCTGCAATCAACTCCTCCTTGCTGTAGTCCTCGCTCCCGAATGGCGCAATGTTGGCGTCTAGGCCACGATCGAGCCGACTGCTGTGGCCCGTACTGTGGCCCATCTCGTGGAACAGCGTTCCGTAGTAGGCTTCCGGGGATTGGAATGCCTCGGGGCTTGGCATTTGAATCTGATCGGTGCCGGGCCTGTAGTAGGCCCGATCGCCGCCGTGCCCGATGGGTGGAGCCTCGGGGTAGCCCGACACGATCGCTTCCGCCGATGCGATGGGGTCGAACTCTCTGGGCTCTTCGTCTGCCCATGCTGGCATCTTCAAGTCGTCGAACTGCGCGACATTGAAGACCCTGTAGTAGCGGAGCAGCGGGATCCGCTTGGGTTTCCCATCCTCGGACTTGCCGTCGAGGAATTTCCAGAAGGTGATCATCGTCGATTTTTCACCTTTCCGAACTTTGCCTCCCAGGCTGTTGCCCTGTTTCATGGTAAGCCAGTATGGCTTGGCGTAGTTCTGGAAACCAAGCAGGAAGATGTTGATCCCACTGTAAGGCTTGCGGGAAATCAAGTTCATTGGCAAACCCAACTCCTGCCATGGCTTTCTCCAGGGGACTGTGCCCTTGTCCAGCTGCTCAATAATCTGGTTCGTGACAATCTCATAAACATCCATGATTTTCCTCCTACCAAGGTATGGTGCAGATGGAGGTGGGGCAGCCGGATAGCCACCCCACCTCAGGGTTAAATGTTAGGCAATTCGGACACGGGTGTTATCGAACACCGCCTCCCGAATTCGGGTAAGCATGTAGTCTCGGATTACTACATCCTTATCGACTCCCTGTCGGGAGCTCTCGGATTTCTTCCTGACAGGGAGCCAGGGGTCGAGGATCGCCCGATCCACAGGCTCACCGTCGAGCAAGTACTCAGAGCTGAGTACCCTCTCCACCTTCATCTCAAGGTAGAGATTGCCTCGGTGCTCGACGAAGGGGGTCCCAACGATGCGGACCCCCCAGAGTCGGGGCACAGCCTTGAAGTCAACCTCCAAGCCTTCACGAGCCCTCTGGCGATTCACCATGTCGGGGTAATATCCGCCAATCGAGCCGTTGACACGGGCACGTTTGGTAACGCGCCCAAGATATGGGTTGCCTCGCTTGTTCATCTTGGGCTCCGTTTCAGCGATGATGGTGATGAACGTCGCGCCAGTGCGGTCCTGCAAGGCTTGACGAAAATCCCCGAGCGTGATGGTTGGCCTATTGTCTGCCATGTTACTTTCCTCCTTGTTGATGGTTGTCATGTTTATTTCCTCCTGAAATCTACTCCATCTGCAGATTCTATTACATCAAATCTTGCTCCTCCTTTCTCCATCAGTGAGTATGCGTAGGATGAAGTCTCGTAGTACTTGATGCAATTCCATCCATTATCCTCCAGGAATTTTGGGAGATATCCATTTTTGCCATTGCTCTCCCAAATTGAGATGAGATTGGACAAGGATCCTCTCTCCATGATTGTATTCATTAGTATCCCATTTCCCTTTCCCGGGCAGATGCCCGATTATAATTCGCAACGCTTTCCTGAGCATCCCGAATTGCTTTCATGAGTGGCGGGTCATCGTGGTCGAGTACATACTCGTCAACCACAAGAACAACATTGGCTCCTCTGCACTCTTCGCAAGGCACAGAGTAATTTCCATTCTGGTAGTCCTCCATGAAATCCGGATCTCTTACTTGATCTTCGGTTAATGCCCCATCAATAATCCCGCGATGGTCATGAGATCCATACCCCTGGCAGGTGCCGCAGACTTCGTTTTTACTGGGCAAGGGTATCTCAACGTCCTCCCAGTTCTTCTCTCCCTTATGGATTGCCAAGGTTGCAAACCAGGACCCCTTGTTGACATGCAGTCCAACAAGCAGTCTTTTGGAGTCTACATCAAATTCGATGTGTTCAAATGCTTCCATTTCTGTACCTTTCTTGTTAGGGTGGGACTGACCACTTCCCCCGAGGCGGATTCCTCAGGGGAAGTGTATGGTCAGATGATTATTGATCTGATCAGTCGAGCATGTGGAGGTAGTCCTCTTGCCCGTCTGTCTCGATTGCGCGAGGACAGTATTCCCTGACACGCTTGATCGCATCCAAGGGGGAAGTGCCTTGCACCGTGATCATAAGTGCGGCAAGAGCAGTCCCAGTCCGACCATGGCCACCGTGGCAACAAATCGTGGTGCGCTTGGGCATATTCTTCCAGAGTAGCGACCAGAAATCCTTGCCGACAGGGATAGTTCCCATGTCTGGCCAGCGAATGCGTAGCAGATGAGGAACATTGATAACATTGTTGAGATTCTTAGCGAGATTCTTGTACTTAGAACCCAACTTGGAATCCGAAAGTCCCGCCTCTCCATAGGCGAAGTGGGATACGAGGTTGTTGTATCCATCTGCGGACTTCTTGTATACTCCCGCAAGGTCGATAACCAAGTCAGGGATGCTGGGGTCGAGACAGTCACCCTCAGCTCCGGACACGATCTTGCCATTGTGCTGGATGACAATCTCAGAGCCAGAGTGAATACCCTTACAGGCTGGGCGCTTCTTGGCTGGCTCCAATAACGATGTCTGCTTCATTTGATTGTTCATAATATACTCATTGACCTCCGAAGGGTCTTCGCTAATTTTATCCCCTGGATCTTCCTCATCATCAGGGTAGATGCTGATCCAGTCCTCAATTTCTTCTTCGTTAAACTCGTCATCACTCCAGAGGGAGTGAGTGAATTTGTTCTTGTTCATTGGCCTATCTCCTATCTCCTATGACCTCATACAGTTTGCTTTTCCAGGAATTGGGAAAGCTTGATTGACTTGATTGCATTACTAACGCAATAGCCAGTGCTCTTGATTGCAAGAACATTTACTCCATCTACCTCTTGTACCTCCAATCGAATGTAGGGTCGATTGCTTGTCATCGAGCAGCAGTCATATCTACCCGAGAAATTATCACTCAAGCTTTCTCGCTGCTCGCTGCTAATGGGGATATCCAGCTTTGCATACTTCGAATGATTGTCGCTATTGCGATACTGGATGTGAAGAACATCACCATTGAGAACCGCCCGAATGTCGCCGTACAGAATCTTTCGATTTGCGTTGGGATTCGCATGGCGCTCATAGCGCATCTCTGCAACACGAACGCCATTGTCGTGCTCCCGAATCCTGAATGCCCTGGGTCGTCGCATGGTGCGCCACCCAAGGGATGTACAGGTGTGCTCGTGAATGCACATCATGGCGGGGATAGCTCTCACGAAGGCTTTAGGCTCTCCCCTTCCAGCTTCGTCCAGGTACCTGCCCTCAGTAAACTTGTTGAACAGCCACCCTCCATTGTGCGCGACATTGACTGCGCGGTTAAGGGCAGTCAGAATATGCCTGACACCCTGGCTATTGGGATTCTTGAGAAACTCTAAGGATTCGAGCCAGAGGTGGACGCTGTTGATCGCACACTCGCCCCACTTGGGGCCGCCATATCCACTCCTCCATCGGGAGTTGAAGAATGACCGTGTTGCAATTGTCATGCGCTTCTGATGGGCGAAGAAATTCTCCCACACCCTGTCGAAGATTTGACTCCTTGTCAGGGAGTTGTTCTTCATATGGTGCCGGTATTCCCCCAGCGATGCTGCTGAGCCAAGTCGCATACAGAGCGCTGCGGCCACGCCAAGGTTGAAATCTCGACTATGAATATGCACGTTAGATCCGAAGGTATGCAGTCCAAGAAGCATGGCATTAACTGCATCCTGCATCGGGATATCGATTTCAATGCCCGTATGTAGTCCGAGAACAACTCGGTCGATGTCAAAGGCATCCTCTTGCAGATCCTTGTCGATGTTACAACTGAGAGGCATGCCAATTTCCGGCTCAAATGATGCGACATACGGGATGTTGTGGACCTTGCAATGTGCCGCATAGTGGCTGGCTTGGTTGCCGCCACTGTCGTACACAACAAGCTGTCGCTGCAAGGCCTCTGGAGTCTGGGCCTGACGAGCAATCTCCTCCTCCCATTCGAGCCCAACACCCTTGGCGATGACAATCTTGGAGATTGCAGAGATGTCATATGGGATATAGTCAACCGCCGACTCGATCTTCGGACCACCTCGAAGTTGCACGAGCCTGGGGTCATTATCTCCCTTTGGCCATACCAACTCGAAGTAGGGCGAGTCACCCTCCTTGATTCCTGCGTTAGCCAGGAGTGCAGGGTGGGCGTTGTGGGCAGGGAGGAACACACTGTGGGAGTCAATCCCTGCAGTGGCCCCATCGTTGCCTGGACCGTAGAACATTCCTCCTGGGGAGTAGATGGCGCTACATTTAGCTTGAATCGCCTTCATGATCAACAGCTCCCCATTCGGATCTGCAGCCAGAGTGTCACGCCAGATACCCCGAAGCTCGTCGGCGTGGCTGAACCTTCTGGAGTCAACGAACCCGTGGCGCGGGACCGTGGGGCAGGGACGAGCGAACTTATAAAGCGACTCAGACCACCCGGAGAGGAATTCCTCCAGCTCCTGATCGCTTTGAATCAGGAATGACGAGGGGACCTTCCAGTAGTGGACCCCCTCCTGCTGTCTCTGGGCGAATATGGCCTTATACCCCTTGGCTTTTTGGCTCCTAGGGGTATTCCATCCCATGGGGTTACTAGTTATCATGATTTCTCCTTTGAGGCTTGATGCCTCGGTTAGAGCGGCACCATGCCGCCGTTTTGATGGTCTTATTTGCTGATTCTTTTCGTCTCCTAATACCTCTCATCTTTCTCCTCGGCTTTTCGGAAAATCTCCGACCTGTTTTCTTCGATGAAGTCGTCGTCGATCTCGACGCCGCACTTCTCGCACCGCAAGTCCCAGCCTTCGATGTCACCACCTTCGTCGGGACAACAGTCTTCGGGGGGACCGTAAGTCCAAGCCGGGATGTAGGGGGAGACGAGGAAAGTAATCAACCCTTCACAGTCCTCCCCCCCGCAGGGGATGTTGACATGAATATAGCTCATTTTGTTCCTTTCGGTTGGTGCAGGATGCGAGGCTGCGCCTATCGCCGCCCCGCATCCTGCTTGTTAATGAAGCCGTTTATTTGTCATGCTTGATGATCAGGCCGACCATCGCAGACCTGACCTGATCGTCGATGGACCACATTGTTTTGTGGTCCATCACCTCCCCCTCCACCTTGAAAAGCCTCTCTTCGTCGAAAAGGCGGGGCAGCCTGTCGATGATACGGGAGAGCCACTTGAGCTCTTCTCCGGTCAGCGTAACTTCGACCTTGTCCTCCAGAAGGTCGGGGTTGTCGATGGGGTTCGTGAGTGGGTATTTTTCTTGGGTCATCTTAATATCCTCTAGGTTCTAGGTTCTAGGTTGTGCGATTCAGTCAATTTAATATTTCTCTATATGCTCTCCTTTGTTTCATTCTGGCTCAAAAGGCTCATCGGCTGAATAGCTGGGGTCGTTGAGCACTTCCGGCCTGTACTTCGAAAGTTTCTGCTTTACGCAACACGGGCATACCCTGGTGAGGTAATACCCCCGGGCGTCGTACTCTGCCCAGGTTTCTTCCTCTGCGTGGTTCTGGCTCTCCGGGTTCTCGCTGCATGTTGGGCTCATTTTTTCCTCCTTGCAAGCAATGTCGTTGAATGCCAATTGATCAGATCAAGTCGGAGGCACAGCCCGCGTAATGATTGCCACGAACTACAGATCCGACCAGGTCTCCGACTCCTTCTGTTGACCAATGCTGCCTGTGTTCTCGAAAATGATCAAGGCGTTCTCGCTTCGACATAGTTTGCCATACCTCACTGGCCAACTCTATCTCGCGATTCGACACGTCCTCATCATCTAGGACGGGGTGATTCTCCAGCGACTGAAGAATCTCTTCCGCAACTTTTTTCTGCTTCGACCGGGGGCGAACGTAAACCTCTTCGACCCAGCCAATGGCCCAATGCGAGTATCTCTCAACTCTCACATTTCGGCCTTCGCCGCCTAGCCTTTTAAGGGCAACCCAAAAGTTTGACTCCTCCGCACAGGAGGAGTCTCGGGAGCGACCCACGACCCCGAACCATGTTCTATACTCAGAATCGTCGCCCAAAAAATTCTGGTATCCGTCTGTGGCTCCTGGGGTCGTCATCTGCTCATACCTTGTTTTCATTGTTTTCATTTATGCCTCTCATTTGTTTGCCTAAGCATGTAGCTTAGGTGGTGGAGGAGCCGGGGGCAGCCATGGCAACCCCCGGCTCCAGAGTTATTGTTTACGAGACGAGATTAAGCAGCTTGCCAGCCTTCACCTCCAGTTCGGTCCTTGCGTTAAGGTAGGTAAGGTCTCGGGCATACGCCGTGAGACCTTGGGTGATATCCCAAAGAGAGGCACACTGCCCCTCCTCTTTATTTGCGTAGGCAAAAGCATTCCTTGCCTCTGCCTGGGTGAACCCCCTTCGCCCCAGCCACTTGATAATACCGGCCTCATCGTCGGCATCATCAAGCCTGTATTCAATAGCTGCTCGAATTGCCGAGTCCATGGGGCTCAGGGACTCGGCAGAGAGTTCCTGCATCTTGCTCCAAGCCATCTCCTCGAATCGGCTGTGCCCATTCTTGGTGTGGCGTATGCGGAGCTCCCGAACGTCGGACACGTCCCACACAATGTGATTGCCACAAACCACATTGAAGTAGAACGTCTTGATCCCAAATACCTTGGATCCGACCTCGGAGTTCCACATGAAGAACCCACGGTTGAGTTGCGCCCGGGGACCAATGTCGAGCATGGAACCGCCGTCGATCATGAAGATGAAGCAATCACGATCTCCAGCGTAAAGGCCCGTGGGAGTCCCCGACCAGTCTTTCGGGTTGTAAAACTCCTTCCCCTGGTCGGCTGAGTGATCCTTGATCCTGATGGCGAGATCAACAACCTCGCTATCCCATATGCGACCGTACTTCTCTCCGGTCACAGCGCTGAGCTGCGTGAACTCTGCGTGGTCTCGCATCAGGACCTTTTGGTCGCTGCGCTTCTCCTTCCACTGCTGCTCGATGGAGAAGTTCAGGCAATCCGCCGCCAGTGATGCGGGGAGCTTCCTCAGGTAGGACGCCGGTGCGCCGCTTGTAAGGGAGAGCTGGCTGAAGGCCCAGTTAGATGGGATCATATCACCCATCCCGGGTTCATCGGCGCAGATCCGAAGATCGGAATCGGTCCCCCCGACAACCGCCCTCAGCTGCCCCAGACTAACCTCCTTCGAGCGGGAGATCCTGTGACGGTTGTCTACTGCAGCCTTGAGGTCGAGCAAGTTGGTAAATCGCTCATCCTCGGGACGGTTGGCCCACTGACTTGAAGCTTCGTAAAGGTTCATAACTACCTCTCTGTCCATTTAAGGACACTATGCCCACGAAATTGTATGCCCACCGAATTGTGGGCATACAATTTTCGTGGTGTTGTGTATTGCGCTACTTTTGATTAGGTGTCAGATTATGTCACTTCTTCTCCTCCAACTCTCTCCAGGCACAGGTCCCATCCTCGTCGGAGACGTAGACAGTGGCGTCTCCGGTCTCCCAAGCGGCTTGAAGTTCATCGTCGCTGGGTGGGTGGATTTGGGCCTCGAGCACCTGGCCTGCGGCGACCCGTCGGATGATATCCTCTGGGGTTGCCTGTTCGTCTGCGTCGACGGGAACAAGCGCAGAGACAGTCACTCTGTACTCTACGAATCGTTTCACGGATCGTTTCGGAACGTCCTTGGTGAATGGCTTGCCAAGGACCCATCTGCTAATCTTCTCAAGCTTAGTAGTCAATTCCTCCAGCTTATCTTCAATAAAGACATCGGTGGAGATCTGAGCCATGACTCCGCGAACCTTGTTGTCAAGTTCACAGAGTCTTCTCTTGGTGTCCAAGTCTTTGGACATCAACTCTGCGGTGCGGAGAACCTTGCTCATCGCACGGAGGTCGGAACCGCTGAGCATTCCGACGAACCCATCGGTTCTCCCGAGAAGCTTTGGTCGCACGAGAAACTCCAAGGTCTCCGGGATAATCTCCAATGTCTTCCGGGACAACTGGCTTGCCTCATTTCTAATGAGGAGCACCTCCTCTGAGGACAGCGCAAAGCAGCGATGTCCCTCCTTGAAGCGGATGTCATCGATCGTGGTTCTTTTGGTTTCCATTATTCTCTCCTATTTTCGGTTAATATTTTGGTATGTATTTCGAGCCGGATACTTATTTATTATCACCTCCATTCCTTGTATCTGTTGACAATCTCTCCCCATATCAAAATCAATAGGGCGATTGGCCAGCCGAGAAACAAAGCCATTGCCAACATAAAGAGGAAGGCATCTGGCTCCCTTCCTCCCCTTCTGTTGCCATATCTCATTAATCCTTCCTCCGATCGAGAACGAGAATTATCTCTCGAACCGTTTCTTCATTTCCCGGATAGTAATTGCTGTAAAATTGTGAATGTTTCTACCTGAGCACTCCTCGACATTCCATGCCCATGGAGTATGGGGAATCATCGTGGACACAGCGTAGCTATGATGCTTTGCGATTTCAACATAGGGATTCATATCCGAATACTGTAAGTTGTTATTGTCCACGATGATTAGTGGGGGGAGCAGAGCTGCGGCTTCCTCGACCAGGGAGATGGTTTTCATTTCATACTTCCCCAAGAGTCCCGGGAAAAATTCAAATTCTCCATGGTGATTGATGAACCAATCCATCGTTGAAAATATCAGTCCATGATTACCCGCCATGCCCTTGGCAAGGTAGCTTTTGCCGCTGCCGGGAAGGCCCCGCATAAGAATCATTCGACGTGGCCGAATGTAGCCTATCTTTCGAAGTTCCTTATTCCGCTCCTCTTTCGATCTAATGTAGAGATAGGATATGAAGTTCATCGCATCTCCCACTCTTGAGGGATCGACAGATGGATCAAGACTGGTTCCTTTTATAAGGCCCAAGAGGGGAGGCCAATGTTTTTCTAGGAGAAGCATAAATGTGCCCTCCTCGAATTTGGTGGGATCCATTGCTGATTGGATTAATCTGACCATATTCATGCCTTCTTCGAATCTGGTAGGATCCTTTTCTGCTTCGATTGATCTGAGCAGATTTTCGATTTCTTCTTCTTCTCGCTTTTCCATAGTTACCTCTCTGGTTGGCGGGGCCCCGTGTTGGGGCCCCGCATGGGTTGAAATGTGGGCAGCTTAGTTCGCGACGTGCTGCCTGTTCTTCTTGCCCTGCTTGTTCTTTTTCTTACCCTCCTTGTTGTTAGCATCAGAAGTGATGGAATTCGAGACCTGGCTCTTCAGGCGCTCGACCTGCCTCTTGCTGGACCCGTTCAAGGGGAGAGCCGAGAGCTTCTCCTTGAGGCTCAGGGATTCGTACTGAACCTGCCTCTCCTTGGCCTCCGCCCTTTTCATTTCCTTCGACTTTGCCATGGGTTTCTCCTTGGGGCATTGCCCCGGTTGGGCGGCGTTGTGCCGCCGTGTTAACAGCCGGAATAAGCTCTCAAGCCGCTGTGCGGGCGACGTTTAAGCCTACTCCGGCTGTACTCACTCCTAGTGAGGTTTAAAAAAAAGAAAGGGGGGCAACGCCGAAGCGTCGCCCCCCCTTCTCCCTATAAAACTTTACCTAGAAGATAAAGAAAACTCCGGGGTCGGTATCGAGGGCTATTGCATGCTCGACCAAGCTACGCCGCTCGGACTCTTCGGCGAACTCAGAGATTACTTCGAGCATATCGCCCCTAGAAGCGCCACCCTGTAGCACTTCACTCATGGAATCCTTGACCGGATTATCCTCGGAGACTTTACTGTCCCAGACCTGATAGAACCATTGTTGCATGGGCCTATCAAGCCCGACAACGACGGTCAGATTGGGGGTCTTTCCTTTAAGTGTGATTCGACTCATTTTTCCTCCTTGGGGCATTGCCCCTGCTAGGGCAGCGTGATTGCTGCCCTCACTATAGTCTGGAGCCAGGGGGGGGGTGACACCATTGCCACCCCCCTCCTGCTGCGTTACCACCATGAGGTGTAGAAAACCTTATGTCCCTTCCGAAGTGCTCCCTTGGCGAACTCCAGAGCCTTTAGATCCTGGTCGGCGTAGTGACCATCACTGTGCCCGAAGAAGAAGCCTTGCGTCTTGGGTAGGCTTTCGTTCCCAGAAGGGAGCAGGGCCTTTTCGAGCCGCTCCAGAATTTCCGTAGTTAGGTAGAGAGTTTCACAGTTGAAGTCTGTTTCTTCCTTGTTGGGGTTTATAGCAACCCATTCACGGGCAAAAAAGCCGTGCAGGTCGGGGTGCTTTCTCCAGTAGAAAGCCTCCGTGGCTTCCTCGCCTTCGTTTTCTTGCGTAAATAGATACTGATCAAGTCCCATAATTCCTCCTTGGGGCATTGCCCCTGTTGAGGCGGCTTGATTGCCGCCGTGTGGTGGTAGAGCCCACCATGGAGCCCCTCCGCCTCCGGGGAGGGGCTCTAGCTAGACTCTAATCCGCTCCTCTCATAGCCCGCGTTTCGCATTCCACGCACATAGGCTCGCCGATAACCTCAGGCAATGTCCCACATGCTGAGCATCGAAAGCCTCGACGCAACATTGCGAAGAGCCTCTGGATTCTTCGGAGCTTTCGCCTCATCCATTGCTTCATGATTGTTCCTCCTTACGGTTCGGGCCGCTCTAAGCGGGTGGCCGAGAGCCAGAGTTCTGCTTCGTGATGGGAAACGAAATTCCGAGAGGCATCCTTTACACGATATCTACGTTTGGTTCCCAAATACTCGCTCGTATCCGGGGCCTCCCGCACTGTGTTGCACCAATCTTTGGGTTTCAGATAGATCGAAATCGCAATAGGAGCACCGCACTCTTCGATTTCACATTCCCACTCGACAGCCCGGGTGCCACTTGCCCTATCCCAGAGGATTTCGGATGCTGGGCCAAATAGGGAGTGCGACTCCCCGATCTGTTGGTGCAATCTTCCACCCCAGATATTCTCCAGGGTGTAGGAAGCGATCCTGTCCATGTTGTACTCGTACATTCCTTCGAACGAGCACGGCCACAAAGTGTCTGAGATGATAATAACATCCTCCTTGGGGCATTGCCCCTGCTAGGGCGGCGGGATTGCCGCCTCTGTTAGAGTGTACCGGCCTGGTGCCGGGTGGGGTGACACCGGAGTGTCGCCCCCTGTTTTGGCTGCTCATCAGAGCCTAGCCACCACGCTAGGCTGACGCCCCCCGCCAGGGGGCGTTTCGCTCTATTTGATGGTAGGGACTACAACCTTTCCGCCGGATCGGATGACCCAGCGGCACAAGGCCCCTACGTTGTCAAACGACGTAGGGAAGCGGGATGGCTGATCTGCGAAGATCGGCCCGTTTGAGCCCAAGTCCTCGAAGGCGACTTGGGCCTGGATAGCAACGCAGGGAATCCAGCGTTGCTCCTCGCTCGACCAAATGGCCGAGCCCTGTTCCGGCTTTGTTCCCGTGGAGATTGTGGCGACGAATTCGCCTTCGTTCGTTTTGTAACAGACTGCCACTGTTTCCTCCCTGGGGCTTCGTTGCCCCTGCTAGGGCGGCTTGATTGCCGCCGTGTGGTGGTAGAGCCCACCATGGAACCCCCTCCTTCTCCGGGGGAGGGGGCTCTAGTTGGGCGCTAACTATTTCTTGAAGCTGCTAGCGACCGGCAAGGTCGAAATCGGGATGAACCTTTCGCTAAACCCCACCCGCTGTTTCACCCGCGCCTGCGCCTCCTCAGCATTGCGGCGGGTTTTCTCATGGGTCTGACGGATCTCCTCCGTCTTGGGGTGGGTGAGCCTGAGGCCCACCGCCTTCATTTCATCCCCCAGGCTGGTGACGACCTGCGGCCCTTTCCATTTCCTTGCTCCCATTGATTCCTCCTTGGGGCATTGCCCCTATTGGGCGGCACTGTGCCGCCGGGTTTTGGTGGCAGAGCCCACCATAGAGCTCCCTCCGCCTCCAGGGGAGGGAGCTCTAGTTAGACTCTAGTGATCATTCTCCTTGCCACAGATTGCACATTCCCCAATATCTTCATGGTTCGGATAGTGGGTCGCTTGGACCGCGAGCCAGAGTTTTGCTCCGTGATCGGAATCGAACCACCGATAGGCAGACGAATTCTTGTCCCCCCGGACTGGGTTGCACCACTCCTCGCGTTCCAGAATGATCCCAATCCGAAGATCGGGAGTCTCACATGTCCACTCGACAGCCCGGGTGCCATCTTTCCTATCCCAGAGGATTTCGGATGCTGGGCCAAAGAGGGGGTGCGACTCCCCGATCGTTTCGTAGACGAGCCCCTCATTTCCATTCCCTTCGGCCTTGAATTTCTTCCCGGCGTAGGAAACGATCATGTCCGCGCAGTACTCGTACAGTGCTTCGAACGAGCACGGCAACAAAATGCCTAAGATGATAATGATATCCTCCTTGGGGGATTGCCCCTGTTGGGCGGCACTGTGCCGCCGGGTTGTGGTGGTAGAGCCCACCATAGAGCTCCCTCCGCCTCCAAGGGAGGGAGCTCTAGTTAGACTCTAGTGATCATTCTCCTTGACAATGCGGGGGGATCTCTTCGACCGCGAGCCAGAGTTTTGCTCCGTGATCGGACTCGAACCACCGATAGGCACACCGATAGGCAGACGAATTCTTGTCCCCCCAGACTGGGTTGCACCACTCCTCGCGTTCCAGATAGATCCCAATCCGAAGATCGGGAGTCTCACATGTCCACTCGACACCCCGGGTGGCAGTTTCCCTATCCCAGAGGATTTCGGATGCTGGGCCAAAGAGGGGGTGCGACTCCCCGATCGTTTCGTAGAGCCCCCCATTTCCATTCCCTTCGGCCTTGAATTTCTTCCCGGCGTAGGAAACGATCATGTCCGCGCAGTGCTCGTACAGTGCTTCGAACGAGCACGGCAACAAAATGCCTGTCCAGATGCTAATGATATCCTCCTTGGGGGATTGCCCCTGTTGGGCGGCACTGTGCCGCCGGGTTGTGGTGGTAAAGCCCACCATGGAGCCCCCTCCGCCTCCAGGGGAGGGAGCTCTAGTTGGACTCTGGTCGATTCTTTCTGGAGCCCCCTCCCCGAGAAGAGGAGGGGGCTCAGGATTTAGGCCTGTCACTTGACGGGGGTGACAGGCCCGATGAATGCGGCGAAGTCCACTTCGCCGCTGGGGGAAGCTCCTCGAACTTTGGCCGGGAGCGGCTTTACTTCATCCATCGTCTCCAAGCGGAGTTTCTGTTGGATTTCCGCTTTCTGCTTCGGGTTGATGACCTTGGCGATCATCTCCCGGTCGCCTCGCTTTTCCTTCTCTTCTTTTCGCATATCTGCGAGAGAAGAACGCTGAAGGACATGCACGGTCCGGCCATTGCCCAAGTCTACCCAATTGGACCTAAAGACCTTCTTTTCCTTAGCCATAGGTATCACCTCCTTTCTTGGTGGTATTACTGCTACGCCGCATTGACCAGCGGGTCTCGGCTACTTCGGTTCGTAGCGGGTTCAAGTCGGCAAGGCGGGATTGCCACGCCGACATTGATTGGGAGTAAATCCGGAATAAGCTCGCTCGCCGCTGTGTTGGTGACGTTTGAGCCTACTTCGGCTGCCCTCACTCGTACTGAGGTTTAAAAAAAGAAAGGGGGGCGACGCCGAAGCGTCGCCCCCCCCTTTCTTTGCCTCCTTCCTCTAGCTACGCACCTTGGCGAAGTCGAGGCCCAAGGCAACCGCCTCTCCGGCGGTTGAGGCTCCCGCATTGCTGGCGGGAACCTCAGAGGGCCGGATTGGATCTCCAGGGTGGAATGTCCACACCTGGAGCCCCCGGCCATCTTCTCTGGGGCCAAGGATCATGGTGGTGTGACCCACCATCGTCCTGTCTCCGACATTCTCGACCACAGCCGAGATCTTGCCGGTCCCCTTCGGATCCTCCAGCACCACCGGGTGCTGGGGATCCAGGTCCGAGAGGCGGATGATACCCATACGACCGGGGATCTCGGCCCGGAAGCCGATCGCTGGGGACTGGATGTCCCCGTGATCGTATGGCCTCCACTCGGCACCCTTCAGGAGATCCGGGATCTCGTCAGAGTGAGCGTCGAAAACGCTGCCGGCGTTCTCCGAGTGGTGAGCGGACCGCATCTCGCACATGCGATCCATGTACTCAACCGGAGTGTTCCGGATGGCGTCCAGGACCAGCTTCGTTTTTTCGTTCACTTTCTACTCCTTGGGGCATTGCCCCGGTTGGGCGGCGTGATTGCCGCCGGGTTGTGGTGGTAGAGCCCACCATGGAGCCCCCTCCGCCTCCAGGGGAGGGGGCTCTAGCTGGGCGCTAAGCTAACAAGCGCAGTAGGCGACCTTGCCCCCTCGCCGGATGGCCGCCTTGGCGACCTCCAGGAAGGCGCAGTCCACCTGGGCAGCTTGGAGCTGACTTTCGACCCCCAGGATCATCTCTGCGGTCAGCTCGAAGCGGAGCGGGCCCTTGAAATCCCAGGACTGCTCCTCCCCATTGGGACGCTCACTCTTAACGAGGAATTCGTGAACGAATACCTCGTGGAGTTTGTAGTCCTTGCGCCAGGTGGCAATCTGCTGGCACTCGCTTCCCTCGACCACTTCGAGGGTTTGATCCATCCCCATCGGGGACCTCCTTGGGGCATTGCCCCTGTTAGGGCAGCGTGATTGCTGCCGTGTGGTGGTAGAGCCCACCATGGAGCCCCCTCCGCCTCCAGGGGAGGGGGCTCTAGCTGGGCGCTAGCTTTTACGGGGCTTGGGGAAGCCGCAATGGGCCACCGCATAACGCACGGCAGGCCCCGCGAACTTCTCGACCTGGGCGAGCGTCAGCTCCTTCCCCCGCATCTCCGGGGGGATGTCCATGGGGACTTCCGTTACGGTCCGCGCCAGGACCGCGAGCCGCAGGGGAAGGACCCCGATGACATCCTTCCCCGCGACTTCTTCTGGTTTGGCGTGGGATACAACCTCCACGTCCTTCTGCACCAGGCCCTGCTGGATGAGGTATTCCACCAGCGCCGGGTGGCGCGTGACTACGATCGTCACTGCTTCCTCCTTGGGGCATTGCGCCCCGTCTCGGGCGGCGTGATTGCCGCCGGGTTAACAGCCGGAATAAGTTCTCAAGCCGCTGTGTTGGCGACGTTTGAGCCTACCCCGGCTGTACTCACTCGTACTGAGGTTTAAAAAAAGAAAGGGGGGGCGACGCCGAAGCGTCGCCCCCCTTTCTTTATTCAGGTCTTGGGGTAGGTCTTTCCGACGTGGACGACGATGCGCGTCCACCCATTCGAGACCCACCCGAGTTCGTGGGTATCCCGGATCCTGAGGTCCGGCAACCATTCCAGGTACATTTTCGGTTCCTGGAATCCCCGTCCCGCGTAAGAGCCGAGGAGCTGCCTGGCCTCAGCGTACCCCTCTTTCCCCTCGGACAGGAAGACCCTTCCCGAGGAGGAGTACTTGAACTGCCTCTCCTTGGCGATTTCATGCACCGTCTTCGCGAGCCCCTCTTCCGAGGGCTGCGCGAGCCCCTCTTCCGAGGGCTGCGCGAGCTCCTCTTCCGAGGGCTTACCGAGGCCGGGGATCTTCATGATCCATTTCCACATTGACTTTCTCTCCTTGGGGCTTTGCCCCGGTTCGGGCGGCTTGATTGCCGCCGGGTTAACAGCGGGAATAAGCTCGCTCGCCGCTGTGTTGGCGAAGTTTGGGCCTACCCCCGCTGCACTCACTCGTAGTGAGGGTTTAAAAAAAGAAAGGGGGGGCAACGCCGTAGCGTCGCCCCCCCTTCTTTCCCGGACTCCTCAGTTCATCTGAGGAGTCCCGCAACGCTGAGCCAGCGTTGCGTCGAGCTCTGCCACCGGGATCTTAATAAAATTTCGGTAGAGCTCCCCGGGTGCCGCCTCTGGGAGAATAAGTTCTACCTCCGCCCAGACCAAGGCACTCTCTTCCTCCCTTCGGCGCTCCCAGATCAAGACACTCTCGTCCACCCCGGGGCTCGCGAGGTAGACGTACAGGTCGCCCTCTCTGGAGGGCTTCTTCCAGAGATTCGTGGAGAACTCGAGGTCCCGGAACCTGGGGTCCCAGTACTCGAAGCCGTGGTGGAGGAGGATCTCCTCCACCGACTCAGCCTCGGCACGTTGGCCGAGGCGGGCGACCCACCTGAGAACCATGACAATGAACTGCACTTTCGACTCCTTGGGGCATTGCCCCGGTTGGGCGGCGTGATTGCCGCCGGGTTGATAGCCAGAATAAGCTCTCCCGCCGCTGTGTGCGCGACGTTTGGAGCCTACTCCTGCTGCACTCACTGGTACTGAGGTTTAAAAAAAAGAAGGGGGGGGCAACGCCGAAGCGTCGCCCCCCCCTTCCCTTGAGTCGTTCTGTTCCCAGGTGACTAACCCGGCACACCCGGAGTGTGCAGTCGCCGCCCAGACTAGCAGTCGCCCTTGGCAGGCTCAGCCTTCAGCTCAGCCTTGCGCTTAGCCGAATAGCCAGGCACAGAAGAGCCTGAATCTGGGGAGTGCTTGAAGCAATACGGCTCATCGTCATATTGGACGATAAAACCGCACCCCTCCATCTCGCACTTATGGGGAAACATAGGTATCACCTCCTTTCTTGGTGAGATTTTCGAGTCGGCAGGGCGTGATTGCCGCCGGGTTAACAGCCGAGTAAGCTTTACCGCTGCCGCGTGGGCGACATTTAAGCCTACTCCTGCTGCCCTCACTCGTAGTGAGGTTTAAAAAAAGAAAAGGGGGCGACGCCGAAGCGTCGCCCCCCTTTCTTCCCGTTAGGCTGGGCGGATCGGGAAGGGGAACACAGCGGGGCCGGACAGGACCACCTTCTTGATGATCTCTCCGGCGAATCCGGGGAGATCGTACTCTGTCGGGTCACTCGCCATTTGTCCGGCCTTCAGCCGGACAAAGGTGAATGTTTCGACCTGGCCCATCAAGGACGGGCGAGTTGGGATGTACCCTCTCAGCTCTTCGATGGACGAACCTTCCGCCACCGCGAATCGTACATCCGGCACATCGAAGCGTCCACCCGGCACATCCAAGACCAGGACGTACCGATACTGATCAATCCCCATCGGGGACCTCCTTGGGGCATTGCGCCCCGGTTCGGGCGGCACTACACCGCCGGGTTAACAGCCGGAATAAGCTCCCACCGCTGCCGCATGGGCGACGTTGAAGCCTACTCCGGCTGTACTCACTGGTAGTGAGGTTTAAAAAAAGAAAAGGGGGCGACGCCGAAGCGTCGCCCCCCCTTCTTCCCGTCGGGGTCTACACCGCTAGCCAGCGGTGTAGACCACCTTCGCCCCCCGGGACGCCGCTGACCTGGCCTCCTCGAGGAAGGCCAAGTAGCGCTCGGGGTAGAGCCACCGGAGCATCCGCTCGACCCGAGCCATCTGGTCGCTGGTCAGCTCGCAGTGAGCTGACCATTGGTTATCGGGCAGCCAGATCGGCTGCCCGGTCGCCACCACGATGGAGCGGCGACCAGAAGCCACCTGCACGAAGATTGCGTGCAGGTGGTATTCCTTGCGCCAGGTGGCAAGCACCTGGCGCTCGTCTCCCTCGATTACTTCGAGGGACTGTTCCATCCCCATTGGGGGACCTCCTTGGGGCATTGCGCCCCGTCTCGGGCGGCGTGATTGCCGCCGGGTTAACAGCTGGAATAAGCTCTACCGCTGCCGCGTTGGCGACATTGAAGCCTACTCCTGCTGCCCTCACTGGGACTGAGGTTTAAAAAAAGAAGGGGGGGCAACGCCGTAGCGTCGCCCCCCTTCCCTTGACATGCTAGCTCGCGAGCCCCGGGGGGATCCGGTGCTGGATCCCCTCCCAATCTCCGTAGTGGAGCTCCTCTTGCAGAGAGAGGAGCTCGGAGGCCACATGGACGGCTTGGTCTATGACCGCCCCGTCCCGGTAGAGCCGGACCTCGTACCGGGCACCCGGCCCGGTGGGGATTCGCTGCACTGCAAGGTGCAGCGCCCCGTCCCGGTAGCGCTTAACCATGGTCGGGGGGACCTCATAGGGCTCCCCGTCCCGGTAGATCGCCCAACCTTCGGAAGGTTGGGCGTTGAACGGCTCCCAGCCGATTTGCTTTAACATATCGAAAACTTCTTGGTCCTCGTAGAACACTGTTCACTCCTTGGGGCATTGCGCCCCGGTTCGGGCGGCGTGATTGCCGCCGGGTTGATAGCCGGAATAAGTTCTCCCGCCGCTGCCGCATGGGCGACGTTGAAGCCTACTCCGGCTGTGCTCACTGGTAGTGAGGTTTAAAAAAAGAAAGGGGGGCGACGCCGTGGCGTCGCCCCCTCTTTCTTTAGGGACTATCTCAGTAGTACCGACGGACAGTCCCTTCAATTTTGATCTGGGTCCCATCCGCGACCGACCCGTGGGGGGCGGGCTTGAGGTTCTCGGAGTCAGCCCACCGTACAAGGCGCATCTTCTGCACCCCAAAGGTCCTTGCCGCGTGGGACCCGAGGAGCCTCGCGGCCTCCTCGTACCCGGGGTCACCCTCGCGCAGGAATCTCCACCCATCCTTCAGGGTGAGGAGGCTGTAGACCGTCTCTATGAGCTCCTCTTCCTTCGTTTCGTTCACTTCTTCCTCCATGGGGCATTGCCCCGGTTCGGGCGGCGTTGTGCCGCCGGGTTGATAGCCGGGTTCAGCTCTACCGCCGCTGTGTTGGCGACGTTTAAGCCTACTTCGGCTGTACTCACTCGTAGTGAGGTTTAAAAAAAAGAAAGGGGGGCAACGCCGTAGCGCTGCTCCCCTCCTTCTTTAGTCCAGATTGACCGCGATCTTGGTCCTATCGGAAACCCACCCGCCGGGCGCGACCTTCCGGTCGCTGTAGTCAGCCCACCGGCGAAGGGTCATCTCCTGTCCGGGGAATTCCCTTAACCAGTGGGACCCGAGGAGCCTGTCGGCCTCCTCGTACCCGGGGTCACCTTTTCTCAGGTGTACAAGACCGTGGACATCCTTCCGGGCGATGTTGTAGACCGTCGCCATGAGCTCCTCGAGCTCCTCTTCCTTCATTTCGTTCACTTCTTCCTCCATGGGGCTTAGCCCCGGTTCGGGCGGCACTACACCGCCAGGTTAACAGCCGGGTTTAGCTTACCCGCCACTGTGTGGACGACATTTAAGCCTACTCCGGCTGTACTCACTCGTTGTGAGGTTTAAAAAAAAGAAGGGGGGCAACGCCGTAGCGTCGCCCCCCTTCCCTTGAGTCATTCTGTTCCCAGGTGACTAACCCGGCACACCCGTAGTGTGCAGACTCGCCGAGCCCCTAGGAGAACTGGATCGTAACGATCCAGCCATTCCCCGGGCCGAGGGACTCCTTGCGGATGACGAGCTTGCGACCGCCAGGGATCGCAATCTCACGGGAGTCCTTGCCCGCAAGCAAAAACATAGCTTCTGCTTGCAGCTTGTCGCCCTCGAGCAAGGCGAGAGAGATCGGATTGCTCGGAGTGGCCAAGCCCTCGAGGAGGGGCGCGAACGTGCAATCGAGGTACTCAACGATTGCCTCGATGCACTTCTGCTTGTCCATAGCCATAGGTATCACCTCCTTTCTTGGTGGTATTACTGCTACGCCGCATTGACCAGCGGGTTTCGGCTACTTCGGTTCGTAGCGGGTTCGAGTCGGCAAGGCGGGATTACCTTGCCGACATTGATTGGGAGTAAGACGGAGTAAGCTCGCTCGCCACTGTGTTCGCGACGTTTGAGCCTACTCCGGCTGCCCTCACTCGTAGTGAGGTTTAAAAAAAAGGAAGGGGGGCAACGCCGAAGCGTCGCCCCCCTTCCCGCTAGGCGTCTGGGATTTCTACCCAGACTACTTCCACCACCCGCCCCCCTTCCGACGGGGCGATTGGGTGGTGGGGGTCAACGGGGGAATCCATCCAATCCCCCGTCTTGTAATGTACGATGGTGTACCTGTCGTACACCACCTTGTCGATGCGGTACGCATCGATCTCGCCTAGCGGATGCCCATCCGCGCCAAGCTTGCTTGGCGCGACTCTCTTTAGGGCCGCGAAGTGCTCCCTCGCATGGGCGAGGGAGGATTCGATCCCGACCTGATAGCCGGTCTCGAGATTGCTCCTCCACATATCTCCGGGGAGCATCGGCTCCCCGATTCTGATGTGGTCCCGCACAACGACGTATGGCACTGCTTCCTCCTTGGGGCTCGTTGCCCCGGTTCGGGCGGCTGGATTGCCACCGGGTTGATAGCCGGAATAAGCTCCCACCGCTGCCGCATGGGCGACGTTGAAGCCTACTCCGGCTGTGCTCACTGGTAGTGAGGTTTAAAAAAAGAAAGGGGGGCGACGCCGAAGCGTCGCCCCCCCTTCTTAGCAGTGACGGAGTAGTGCCAGGCACTCCGCCGCTGCCTGCTGGCAGTCGCAGCACAAGGAGCCCTGCTGGCAGAGCTCGGTCTTGCCATCGAGCGAGCTGTGCGACTTCCCGCATGGCACCCCGACGGATGCCAGTGCCGGCTTGTGGTCGGCCTCATCGTAGTTGTACATGTCGTCCTCCTTGGGCATTGCGCCCGGTTGGGCGGCGTGATTGCCGCCGGGTTGTGGTGGGAGGGTGCAACCTGCCTTATGCCGACATCGGACAAAACGCGGCTGCCCCCCCCCTATGTGTACTGTCGGCCTTCGTGTTTATACGAGCAAGATTTCAATCGGGTGTTTCATTGCTC
>Ga0255759_10000201_pt1 | contig 54854 bp, 60 predicted proteins | sample 101ome_20_FD_179959 | JGI IMG/M metagenome (GOLD analysis project Ga0255759, IMG submission 179959) | Coastal salt marsh microbial communities from the Groves Creek Marsh, Skidaway Island, Georgia - 101404AT metaG (version 2) | ecosystem: Environmental > Aquatic > Marine > Intertidal zone >... | reverse complement strand
ATATTTAGTTTCTTTTCGAATTCATTTTCATGTAAATCATCGGATCCGGAAATTATTATTTGTTGTATATCAGGAAGAGATGTTAAAGCATCATCACCACAAACCTTTTTATTTATTGGTACATTTCTCCAACCTAAAACTTCCATCCCTAATTTTTTTATTTGGAAGAAAAATGTCTCTTTGATTTTTTTATGCTTAGTTTTATTTCTAGGCAAAAATATTGTTCCAAATGCATAATTTTTTCTGAGTTCAATACCCATTTCTTCTGCACAAAAATGGAGAAATTCATTTGGTTTTTTTATTAGTAGTCCGCATCCATCACTTGATTTACCATCATCAGACACCGCGCCCCTATGCTTAAGTCTATTTAATGCCTCTATGCTTGTGTCAATTATCCAGCTTGATGGTTTATCATCCATGTTTGCTATAAGTCCAAAGCCGCAATTATCCCTTTCAAAAGTAGGAGAATACATGGTGTTTTTTGAATTATGTCCGTTATTCATAGTATGGACATATTACCATAAATATTTATTTTAGGATTAACTGATGAAGTTTTTGGATAAATCTTTTAGATAGTTATTTTCTAGTTTATCAGTGATAAATGCTGCACCGATATTCTTCAAAAGTATAAATCTATTCTTTCCTGATAATTTCTTTTTATCATGACCTAAATGTTTCATTATATTTGACGGTGTAACATTTTTTGGAATCATAGTTGGTAGACCGAGCCTCAATAACATATCTTCAATTTCGCAATATTGTTCATCAGTCAAAAAGTTTTGGTCAGCTGATATTGCAGCAGCAATATTCATGCCTACACTAACCGCTTCACCATGAAGAATACCTTTGTAGTTTTTTGATGCCTCAATTGCATGACCAAATGTATGTCCAAAGTTAAGTAAAGCTCTAATACCACCTTCTAATTCATCCTCTTTTACAATTTGTGATTTAGTTTGTACACAAGTAGTAATCATTTTTGTAATACACTCGCTATCAAACTTATATATTTTTCTATGATTATTATTTAAAAAATTAAAAAATATTTTGTTTCTTATTAGTCCATATTTTATAACTTCTGCCATACCTGCTAAAAACTCTCTTTGTGGTAATGACTTCAAAACTTTTGGATCTATTAAAACAAGTTCAGGATGCTTAAATGAGCCTATTAGATTCTTACCTAATGTATGATTAATTCCGCACTTACCTCCTATAGAGGAATCAACCTGTGATAAAAGCGTTGTAGGAACATGTATCAGCGAAACACCTCTCATATATGTATCTGCCGCAAAAGCTGTCATGTCTCCTATGACACCTCCGCCAAGAGCAACAATAGTTAAGGATCTGTCATAATGGTTTTTTACTAAGAAATCATAAATCTTATTGAGTGTATTTATATTTTTATATTTCTCTCCGTCTGGAAGAACCAACGAATTAACTTTGAATTTAGAAAAGAGTTTTTTTGTTCTATTTAGATAAAATTTACCAACAGTAGTATTAGTTATAATTAGTACATCTTTATTTTTTACATATTTCGATGGATTAAAACTTTGAAGAAGACCTTCGCCTATACAAATAGGTATTTTTTTTTCAGATATCTCTAGGATTATTTTCTTCATTAGATTTTAGTGCAGTTTATTTATAATATTAGATATTACATCTTCTTTATCTAAATTTGAAACATCCACTTCAATATTAGAAACTTTTTGATATATTTTTCCTCTTATATCATCTAGGTTTTTAATTGTAGTCTTTATGTCTTTATTCGCTACCAGCGGTCTATGTGCTCTATTTTTAATTCTATGATATTGTGCGTCCAATGAAATACTTAGATATACTACAAACCCAATTTTAAATATTTTTTGATTTTCCTCTCTAAGAACAGTCCCGCCGCCTGTAGAGATTACAAACTTTTCTAACATAGAATATTTTGCTAGAGCCTTCGACTCAAGATCTCTAAAATATTCCTCATTATATGTTTGGAAAATTTCTGAAATTGTTGTTTCTTGCTGTTTTTCAATCATTGTATCCAAGTCATAATGAGGGAGATTAAGTTTTTTTGCTAATAGTCTGCCTATGGTAGATTTTCCAGAACCCATTGAACCTATTAGAAAAATTTTTTTATTCATTTAGAACTTATTTCATTTACTTGATCAATTAAGAAGGCTACTTTATCTGGATGTATATCAGGAGTTATCCCGGACCCTAGATTGAAGACATGCCCAGTATCATTTGGAAAACTTTTTAAGGTTTTATTAATCTCTTTTTTAATTACAGAATTTTCTTGTTTAAGAACCTCTGTATTTAAATTACCTTGTAAAGCTATTTTCTGATCAAATAAATTATAAATATCACCCAAGTTATTATCAGAGCTAATACCTACACAATCTATACCCATATTTTTCAAACTTTCAAAATTCGTATTACTTCTACTATAGTAGATTATAGGTATATCTCGACGACTTGTTGACGAAATAATTTTTTCAATGTATTTCAATGAATAATTATAGTAATCATCTTTAGAGAGGAGTCCGCCCCAAGTATCAAAAATCATAAATGCATCAACGCCTTGATTAATTTGTTCATTAACATAATGAATACTGCCCCTAGTAATCATATCTAATATTTTGTCGAGAAGATTACTATTTTCATGCATCATATTTTTGATATATGTAAATTTTTTTGTAGAGTTACCCTCAATTAAATACGTAGCAACTGTCCAAGGACTCCCGATAAATCCAATGAGTGGGAGAGAATCATTAAGTTCTGTTTTAATATTCTTTATCGTCTCATTCACATAAGATAGTTTTGATAAATCAAGTTCACTAGGTAAATTATTGAAATCAGTTTCACTTCTTAATGGCTTATCAAATACAGGACCTTTCTTGTCTTCGAATCTAAGATTCATATTAAACATATCGGCGACCACAAGAATATCAGAAAATAGAATCGCAGAATCAAGCGGATATCTTTTCAATGGCTGAAGAGTGACTTCACAAGCAAGCTCTGGATTTCTAATTAGTCCCATAAAGCCACCAGCTTTATTTTTTGTTTTGATATATTCCGGTAAATATCTACCCGCCTGGCGCATTATCCATATGGGTGTCCTATCAACTTTTTCATGATGTATACTCTTAATAAGCAGATGCTTACTTGAACTCATTTATTTTTATCACTTATATAATCTATTATACCTTTAGCAGCACTCCTTCCTTCAAAAACTGCAGTAACAACTAAATCTGACCCTCGAACCATATCTCCGCCTGAAAATATTTTTGGATTATCTGTTTGATGAGGGTATTTTAATGAGTTGACTTTAACTCTTCCAATTTCATCTGTTTCAATTTTATTTTTTTTGAACCATTTTTGTGGATTAGGTCTAAATCCAAATGCAAGAATTACAGTATCACATTTGATGATCTTTTCACTATTAGGAACTATCACTGGAACTTCTCTACCTCTAATGTCAGTTTTTTTAAGCTTGGTTTTCACAAATTTGACAGCAGAAACTTTGTCATCACCTATAATTTCTATTGGCTGCATATTCCATAAGAATTCAACGCCTTCTTCTTTTGAATTTTTTACTTCTCTTTTGGAACCAGGCATATTAGATTCATTTCTGCGGTAGGCACAATATACCTTTTTTGCACCTTGTCGCAATGCAGTTCTATTACAATCCATTGCAGTATCACCTCCACCAAGCACCATAACTGTTTTACCTTTTAGATTTATAAATTCATCATTTTTAGTATTCATGACATTTCTGATATTTGAATTCAAATAGGGCAGTGAATCATATACATGCTCTAAATCTTCTCCGGGAAAACCTCCTTTCATATATGTGTAAGTTCCCATTCCAAGGAAGACAGCATCAAACATATCTTGAAACTTTTCAAAACTAATATCTTTACCAACGTCTGTATTAAGCACAAACTTTACTCCCATGTCTTCAAGAATTTTTCTTCGCTGTTTAACAATCTTTTTTTCAAGTTTAAATGGGGGAATTCCAAATGTAAGTAAACCACCAATTTCTTCATACTTATCATAAATAATAGGATTAAATCCATTTCTAACAAGTACATCAGCACAAGCAAGCCCTGCGGGACCAGCCCCAATAATTCCAACTTTATATTTATTTTTTTTTATGTTTGAAATATTTGGTTTCCAGCCCTGACTGATAGCTTCATCTGTAATATATTTTTCAATGCTACCAATTGTTATAGCGCCAAAACCATCATTCAAAGTACATGCACCTTCACATAACCTGTCTTGAGGACATATTCTGCCACATATTTCAGGAAGAGAATTTGTTTGATGAGATAAATCTGCAGCTTCGAATAATTTATTTTCAGATATGAGCTTGAGCCATTGAGGAATATAATTGTGTACGGGACATTTCCACTCACAATATGGATTACCGCATTCGATACAACGGCCAGATTGTTCAGCAGCTATTTGGCTGCTGTAATGACCATAGATTTCTTTATAATTTTTTTTTCTTTTTTTTGGTGAAATTACATCAGGATCCATCCTTTTAATTTCTACAAACTGAAGATTTTTATCCATGGTGGGATTATACAAGACTTATTACTATATAGCGATATTTGTGAAATAAGGATTACTTTAAAAGTTTCTTAATGAGTATGCTGACAAGTGACATATCAATATTATCACCATGGTTATTTTTAATTAAACTCATAGCTTTTCCCATTTCTTTCATAGAAGAAATCTCAAGATCCTCAATTACTTTTTTAACTATATTTTCTGTTTCCTCTTCTCCGAGAACCTCGGGTAAGTATTTACTTATAAGTACCATCTCTTTTTTTTCTTTGTCTGCTAATTCTTGTCTATCTGCTTCGATGAATTGATTATATGAATCTTGATTTCTTTTAATAATGGACTTTAATATCTTAACAACTCCAGAATCATCAAGTTCAATTTTTTTATCTTTCTCTTCTTTGTTAAGAAAAGATAGAGCAAATCTGAGAGTTGAGGAATCTTCTTTATTCCCGTCTTTTAAAAACTTTATCTGATCGCTTTGGATACTATCTTTGATAGCTGATTTTGACATTAGAAATTAGAATTTTTTGTACGGAGGTTTTTTTCTGAGAGTATCCATACTAACTTTTCTTTTACATCTTTTAGTTGCAGCTGCGATTTTTCTTTTTCGCATAGCTGTTGGCTTCTCATAAAATTCTCTTCTGCGTGTTTCTGTTAAGATACCTGCTTTTTCGCAACCTCTTTTGAATCGTCTTAGCGCGATTTCGAAAGGTTCGTTATCTCTTACTTGTACACTTGGCATATAAATCCTTAATTATTTAAATATTGCGTAATATTACTTGATATTGTTTATAAAGCAAGTTTTAACTTATAATACGCCTATGATTACCCTTGGAATTGAATCTTCTTGTGACGACACTGGACTAGCTATTGTCAATCCAAATGGAAAAGTTTTAGATCACATTACCAGTTCACAACATGAAATTCATGCTCAATACGGAGGTATAGTTCCTGAATTAGCTTCAAGAGATCACGTCAAAAAATTTATACCGCTACTCAATATATTATTGGAGAGGAATTCTTTAAGTATTAAAGATATTCATCTGATTGCTTTTACGAATGGCCCGGGCTTACTTGGACCATTATTAGTAGGTGCATCATTGGCAAAAGCACTTGGGTGGAGCAATAATATTCCAACATTAGAGGTAAATCATCTCGAAGCTCATATATATTCTCCCATGATGACTGAAGAAAATTTAAAACCACCTTTTATCTCTCTCTTGGTATCTGGAGGCCATACAATTTTATCATCTGTAGATTTGAATTTTAATATACAAACTCTAGGAACAACATTAGATGATTCTGCCGGGGAATGCTTTGATAAAATTGCAAGAAAACTAGGCTTATCATATCCAGGGGGACCACAAATTTCAAAAAGAGCAGAGAGTTCTTTTGATAATAACTTTGTTTTTCCTAGGCCTATGATTAAAAGTAATAGTTATGATTTTAGTTTTAGTGGATTAAAAACTCATGTGATAAATGTCGTAAATCAAACCGAACTTACCAATAAAAATATAAATAATATATCTTTCGAATTACAAAATGCTATCGTCGAGACCTTAATCAGTAAGTCAAGAAAAGCATCTAATGAATTAGGTATTAGTAATATTGTTATTACAGGAGGTGTTAGTGCAAATAAAAAACTCAGGGATGAATTTTCTTTAATAAAGGAATGCAATGCTTATTTCCCAGACGTAAAATTTAGTACTGACAATGGGGCGATGATTGCATATGCAGGCTTATTGAAATCAAAAACACATAAATTTACAAAAAATTATAAAATTAAACCGAATCCTTCATTAACTCTCTAATATTTGTTCGATGATTGAATAAAATTATCAATGAATGAAATAAAGCAATTAAAAATAAAATCATGCTATTTATAAATATAAATATAAAGACTGGCAAAAATATAAAACTTATCACAGCAGATAAACCAGAAATCTTTTTAAATAAAAACACTACTAACCAAACTAACAAAATTGAAAGGCCAGTTACATAATCTAAAGCAAGAATAAATCCAAACGAGGTAGCCACTCCCTTACCTCCTTTGAATTTATTAAAAATAGGAAACATGTGACCAAATAGAATAAAAAATGAATATACATATGAAATGGTAATATTTTGTTCTGCTAACAAATATATTGGGATAAATCCTTTAAGAAAATCTCCAAGAAATGTCAAGATACCAGGTAATGGCCCTGCAATTCGATACATATTAGTTGCACCAGGGTTAGCAGACCCAAGCTTTCTAGGATCCTCAGTTGACATAAATTTATAAGTCAATATAGCGAATGGCACAGACCCGATTAAATAAAAAGAAATAATAATTAGAAAATGACTAAGATTAGTTTCCATTTATAAAGCATACACTAGAGATTTATATTATTCTAATTTGTAATGTTGCTACAAAACATACAGAAAATTACTTATATTCATGGATGGTTATTTGGGCCATATATTTGGAATGATGTAATAAAGCATTTTAGACAGGTCGCGCTTCATACCAAGATTGTATTGTCTGGTTATGAAGAGAAAAGTAACTTTAGTAATGTTATAAAGATTGATAATGTTCTATCTACGGCAAAAAAGGGAGATATGATCATAGCTTATTCTTATAGTGCCTCGTTGATATTAAACTCTTCAAAATTAAGTTCATGCCAAGCGATAGTTATACTGATAAACCCTTTTTTTGAACCTAAAACTTATACTATTGATAGTTTATATATAAGTATTAAAAATAATTCAAAAGAAGCTTTTCGAAAGTTTATGTTTAACTGCACTAAAGGTGCCAACAATAATAAAAGTGATTTTATTAAATTAACAAGTCTCTTTAATAATAATTATATTCCATCAATAGAAAATCTTTGTTTAGGCTTAGACGACTTAAAAAAAATTTATAAAGCAGATAAAGATATCTCTTACTCAAAAAATGTTCATATTATTCAATCATCTCATGATCAAATTAATAGTTTAGATAAATTTAATCAACTCAAAAAAAACAAAATCTCTACGCATATACTTAAGAATAGTCCTCATTATCCTTTTTTTGAATTTAAAAAAATATATGACATCATAAAAAAAATATTATGAAGAAAAAAATTATTAAATCATTTTCTAAACGAGCTCGTAGCTATGATGATTATTCATTTATTCAAAAAAATGTTAACGACAGATTATTTAATAGACTTAACCTTATCAAGCATGATAAAAAACATCTGCTTGAGATAGGGTCTGGAACTGGTAATTTATCTGAGACTCTTTGTAGAGAATTTCCAGGTATAGATATAGTTTCAATTGATTTATCTCATGAAATGTTAAAAGAACACAAACAAAAGAATTATTCTGCAAGATGTATTCAAACAAAAGGTGAAGCCCCACCTTTTAAAAATGAATCTTTTGATACAATCTTGTCTAGCCTGACATTACACTGGTGCGATTTAGATGATAATTTATTTAAAAGGTATTCAAATTTATTGAGACCAAATGGATTACTATTATTTTCAGCAGCTGGCCCAGGTACTTTCAGAGAGTTTAGAAAATGTCCTGAATCTGTTTATAAAAAGCTTAGATTTAACAATTTTATTGACATGCATCACTATGGTGATTTTATGTTTAACGCTAAACTCAAGGATCCCGTTGTTGACAGCGAATTTATAACACTTGAGTTTCCCTCTCTTAAACAGCTTCTGAAATCTTTACGTTTGACCGGCACAAATACAACTAGTAATGATCATAGCCAATATCTCCATAAGCATGAGTATCAAGCAATCGGAGATAATTTATATAATGAAGCATCAGATTCATTCGAATTAACATACGAAATAATATTTGGTTATGCTCTAAAAGAGGCAAAAACCCTTGATAAATCAGGCAAATTGATTCACATCAAAGAAGTAAAAAAAGAGTAAATTAGAAATTCCATAAGTACTAATATTTTGTTAATATTGGGATGCGAAAAAAGTTGTTATTGAAGGATCAATAACCATATATTAGGGAATGAAAATGAATAGATTATCAATATTAATAATATCAATGTTAGCTCCGCTAACAACCCTGGCTGATTGGGAAGTAAACATGTCAAGAGGTGTGTCACCAACAGCTAATGCTGCATATGACTTACATATGCTTATTTTCTATATCACCGTGGTAATAGGTATAGTTGTTTTTGGAGTAATGTTTTACTCAATATATCATCATAGAAAATCTAAGGGTGCTAAACCAGCATCATTCCATGAAAGTACGACAGTTGAAGTTATATGGACCGTTATCCCTTTTGTAATACTTGTAGGAATGGCGATACCAGCTACTAAAACACTGATAATGATGGAAGACACAAGGAATTCAGAGATTACAGTTAAGGTTACTGGATACCAGTGGATGTGGAAATATGATTATGTAGAAGATGATGTTTCTTTTTTCAGTAAACTAGCTGATAGTAGCAACGAGGCGAGACAACTCGGATCTAAAATCGATGTCAATAAAGTTGATAACTACCTACTTAACGTAGACAACGAAATGGTCTTACCTACAAATACCAAAGTAAGAATATTATTAACTGCAAGTGATGTAATACATGCTTGGTGGGTCCCAGAGATTACAGGTAAAAAAGATGCTATTCCAGGATATATCAATGAATTATGGGTAGACATTAAAGAGCCAGGAGTATATCGAGGTCAATGTACAGAATTATGCGGAAAAGATCATGGTTTCATGCCGATTGTTGTCCGCGCAGTACCTAAGCAGGAATATACAAAATGGGTATCATTAAATCAAAAAAATCGCGTAGCAGATAAATCAAAATAAGGAAATTAAAATGAGCGTAAATATAGATCACTTAAAAGAAGAACATCATCAACCGTCAGGCTTGATGAGATGGATAACAACTACTAACCATAAAGACATTGGTTCACTTTATTTATGGTTCAGTCTACTAATGTTTTTTGTTGGCGGACTCATGGCACTAGTGATTCGTGCAGAGTTATTTCAACCTGGATTACAATTTGTTGTTCCTGGTTTCTTTAATCAAATGACTACCATGCATGCATTAATAATGATTTTTGGTGCAGTTATGCCTGCATTTGTTGGTTTAGCAAACTGGCAGTTGCCTATGATGATAGGAGCACCAGATATGGCTTTACCAAGACTAAATAATTGGAGCTTCTGGATTTTACCATTCGCTTTTACAATGTTACTAAGCACTTTATTCTTTGAAAGTGGAGGTCCAGCCGCAGGGTGGACACTTTATCCGCCGCTATCATTACAGGGTGGAAATTCTATGCCATTTGTAATATTTTCTATACATTTACTCGGAGCATCGTCAATCTTGGGGGCTATAAATGTGATTGCTACTATTCTGAATATGAGAGCGCCAGGAATGACATTAATGAAGATGCCAATATTTGTATGGACATGGTTAATAACAGCATTCCTTCTTATTGCATCAATGCCTGTTCTTGCTGGTGCTATAACAATGCTTCTAACAGATCGTTTTTTTGGAACTAGTTTCTTTACAGCAGCAGGTGGTGGAGATCCTGTATTGTTTCAACACATATTTTGGTTCTTCGGTCACCCAGAAGTATACATATTAATTCTTCCTGCCTTTGGAATTGTATCCACAATCATTCCTGCTTTTTCAAGAAAGAAACTATTTGGTTATGACTCAATGGTCTATGCTACAGCATCCATTGCTCTTCTATCATTCATAGTATGGGCACATCATATGTTCACTGTAGGCATGCCGTTAGCAGGAGAAATATTCTTTATGTTTACTACTATGTTAATAGCAGTGCCAACTGGTGTTAAAGTTTTCAACTGGGTAGCTACTATGTGGAAAGGTTCTATGACATTTGAAACTCCTATGTTATTTGCATTAGCTTTTATCATATTATTTACAATTGGTGGATTTTCAGGATTGATGTTGGCTATAACACCAGCTGATTTTCAATACCATGACACATATTTTGTAGTTGCACATTTCCATTATGTACTCGTTCCAGGTGCCGTATTTGCTATTATTGCAGCTGTATATTATTGGTTACCTAAATGGACAGGGAAAATGTACAACGAAACTTTAGGTAAAATTCATTTCTGGATGACAACAATATTTGTAAATATTACATTTTTCCCTATGCACTTTGTCGGGTTAGCTGGAATGCCAAGAAGGATACCAGATTACGCGGTACAGTTTACGGACTTTAATATGATTGCTTCAGTAGGAGCTTTTGGTTTTGGTTTATCCCAATTATTATTTGTTTACATTTTGTTCTTAACCCTAAGACAACCTGTAACTGCAGCTGATAAAAGCTGGGAAGGGGCAGAGGGACTAGAATGGACATTACCATCACCAGCGCCATACCATTCATTTGATACTCCACCAAAAGTTGACTAATGACAGGAATAAAATCAACAATTACAAAATTGTCACTAGCAGTGGTTGCTATGTACGGTTTTTCATATGCTCTGGTACCTATCTACGATACTTTTTGTGAGATTACAGGATTAAATGGCAAAACCAATGAAATTGCGTACGTAGCTAATGATATTAAAGAAGATAATAGATTTGTTACAGTTAAATTTATTTCAAATGTAGCAAATTCAGCACCGTTATATTTTGAGCCTTCAGTTTCAGAGATGACAGTTCAGGTGGGAAAACCATACAATACTCACTATGTAATGAAAAATAATTCAAGCAAGCAGCTACATACAACAGCTAGCCCAAGTGTAACACCAGGTAAACACGCAGAATATTTTAAAAAAATTGAATGCTTTTGTTTCAACCAACAAACAATTAATGCTGGCGAGGTTAAAGATTTAGGTATTCAATTTATTATTGATAATGAGCTACCAAACGACAGCGGTGACATTGTGCTTTCTTATACAATGTTCGATATTTCAAATAATATTAAGGAGACTAATAAATTATGAGCGGATCATCATATTACGTACCACACGAAACTAAGTGGCCATTTCTAACAACTGTAGCATTAATTGTAATGTTCATAGGTCTAGCAAATTATATGAATGATGAATCAAACTTAACATTAACATACACAGGCTTAGCTTTACTTTTACTTGTTGTGTATGGATGGTTTTCTTATGTTGTTAATGAAAGTGAAGGCGGGTTATATGATGCACAAGTAGACATGTCATTTAGATGGGGAATGGCTTGGTTTATATTTTCAGAAGTAATGTTTTTTGCAGCTTTTTTTGGCGCTTTGTACTACGCCAGAGAATTGTCTTTACCTTGGCTTGCAGGCGAGGGCACTAAAGTAAGCACAAACCAAGAATTATGGCCTACTTTTGAAAATGTATGGCCATCTAATGGCCCAGCAAATTATGGAGGTGATTTTGTTGTTATGAAAGCAGCAGGAATACCAGCTCTTAATACAATAATTCTTCTTATTAGTGGTTTGACAGTAACATGGGCACATCACGGTCTAAAAGAAGGAAAAAGAAATCAACTTATTCTTGGACTACTTGCTACAGTTTTATTAGGTTTTATATTTGTTGGATTCCAAGCTTATGAATACTCACATGCATATAATGATTTGAATCTTAAAATGACTTCAGGTATGTACGGATCAACATTTTATATGTTAACAGGATTTCATGGGTTTCATGTGACATTAGGCGCAATTATGCTTACTGTTATTTTGTTTAGATGTATAAAAGGTCACTTTACAAATGAGAACCACTTCGGTTTTGAGGCTGTCGCATGGTATTGGCACTTCGTCGATGTTGTTTGGTTAGGGCTATTTGTATTTGTCTACTGGCTCTGATTAAAAACTATTTGGTTTTATCATATCCGTGTAAAACCCGACAATAATCAGGATAAAAAGTAATAATGATAGAATAATTCTTGTTTTGAGTGATGCAAGTCCTCTTCTACTAGATGATTTATCTTTCAGTATATATATAAATCCCATAACAAGATTGTATATAATTAATATTAGTAAAGTTACAATCGCGTATTTAAACATAGAGCCATGTTAACACTAGAATGATAAATATTTTAAAAAACTTAAGTTTAATCAGCTTGATAGGCATATGCTTTTATTTAGGTACTTGGCAAATTGATAGGGGTCAAGAGAAACTTTCTATTCAAAGAGACTTTGAATCTCAAGTCAATACCGAATACTCTGATATTAAAAAGTTAGTAGATAAACCAGTTAGATATAAAAAGTTATATGCAACAGGTATTTTTGATGAGTCATTTTTTTTATTAGATAATATTGTTTTCAAACGCAAAGCAGGTTATTACGTAATATCACCATTGATTATAGGTGATAAAGTATTATTGGTTAATAGAGGATGGGTAGATAATTACTCTAGACAAAAATACCCAATAATTGAAACCCCTAAAAGCATGGTAACCATAAAAGGATATGTAAAGTACCCTATGCAGTTATTTGAACTGAGCTCTAACAACATTACTAAAAAAAAACCATATGTAATACAAAATATAAATACAAAGCAAATTTCTAAAATATTAAATAAAGATATCTATCCTTTCATAATTAATCTTAATGAAGAGAATCAATATGCATATACTTACATTCCTATTAAAAATAAGAACAATCATCTGAAACATTACATGTATGCGGGACAGTGGTTTTTGTTTACAATCATTGGTATGTTTTTTTTATTTATTTTAAACAGGAGGAAAAATGGGAAAAGTTAAACTTATACTTATACTTCTCGTGTTTATAACACCTTTTATACTCGCTCAATATTTCTATATGAACAACGCGACAGATTCAAGAGGTACAACAAATCATGGAAAGTTTCTGGATGAAGAGATTAATATTAATTTAGATAATCAAGATGAACACTGGGCACTTCTCCAAGTTCTGCCAATAGAATGTGATTTAAAATGCCAGGATAACACTTATATGCTTAGACAGGTAAATACGTTATTAGGTAAGAATATGGATAGGGTCGAAAGATACATTCTTTTTAATCGAAGTTATGAAAATCAGTATCAATACTTGAAAAACTATCCAAAAGTTATTGTTTTAGATAAGTCAGAAACGCTCTATAATAAACTATCGAAAATGAATAATGGAATATTCATTGTCGACCCTTTTGGGAAAATTATACTAGGGTATAATCGAAATTTTGAGGCTAAAGGACTACTAAAAGATTTAAAAAAACTACTAAAGTATTCAAAAATATAAAATCATGGATGATTTAAAAATAGCAAAATTAAGTTTTATCGGTGCACTATTTACCTTAGTGGTTATTTCACTAGGGGCATGGGTAAGATTAACAGATGCAGGCCTTGGCTGCCCAGATTGGCCTGGATGTTATGGATTATTAACTACACCAGATACAGCTGATGAATTGGCAAAAGCAAAAGAATATTATCCCGATGCAGACATAGATGTAGGTAAAGCATGGAGAGAAATGTTACATCGATATATGGCAGGTATTCTAGGACTATATGTTTTTTTCATCACATTCATATCAGTTAAATATTCAAAAAAAAATTATACATTACCGGTCCTCTTATCTGTTCTAATTGTGATACAAGCAATTATGGGCATGCTCACAGTAACTATGCTGGTAAAACCTACTATCGTAACGACACATTTATTTTTTGGAATGTTAACTGCCACATTACTTTTTATAAATGCTATAAATTATTCTGGTATAAATGTAAGTCCTAAGCGTATCCCTTTTTTTGCTCTAGTCTTAATATCTGCTACTTGGTTATTTTTAATCGCTCAAATCTTATTAGGAGGATGGACAAGCACTAACTATGCGTCGTTGGCATGTACTGATTTTCCAAAATGTCTCGACCAATGGTATCCGAAAGAAATGGTTTTTGATGGCGCTTTTGATTTAATAGGACTGCCGTATTTAAATTATGAAGGAGGAATTTTAGCTTATGGAGCAAAAGTTGCTATTCATTATTCGCATAGAATTACAGCTTTAATTTTAACAGTAATTTATATACTAGCAGTCTATACAATTCTAAAACTAAAGGAACATATTTTTCTAAAAAAACTCATGGGCGTAAGTATCATATTTTTTATTTTACAGATAATCCTTGGCATTTCTAATGTGGTATACAGTCTACCCCTTAACATTGCAGTGTGGCACACAATGAATGCTGCAATCTTAATGGCTTTTATTTCAAGCGCTTTTTATTATTGTCTGATATCATTCTATAAAATAAAATAGATGAACAACATAGCTAGAAACACTAATTCGATTTTATTCGATCTAATTGCTCTTACAAAACCTCGTGTAAATTTTTTAATAATATTTACAGCAATAGTTGGGATGCTTCTTGCCCAAGATTTTAATCTAGACTATCCATTAATGCTATACGCTAGCATTGGCATATATTTAGCCGCATCTGCAGCAGCGGTTATAAACCATGTTGTTGATCAGAAGATAGATGCCATTATGGATAGGACCAAAAGTCGCCCACTAATCAGAGGTAATGTAACGACCAATCACGCTATATATTTTTCTCTAAGTATTTCATTACTCTCGACATATATTCTTTTTGAGTACGTAAATACTATCACTACCATCTTGACACTTTTTTCAATTATTGTTTATTCTATTATTTATTCAGTTTATCTAAAAAACTTAACATCACAAAATATTGTAATAGGTGGTATTGCAGGAGCTATGCCTCCACTTTTAGGTTGGACTGCAATGACAAATAGTGTGAGTGAGCTACCTTTACTCTTATTTTTAATTATTTTTTTATGGACCCCACCTCATTTTTGGGCATTAGCAGTATATAAACAAGAGGATTACAGCAAAGCAAATGTACCTATGTTACCTGTGACACATGGCGCCGACTTTACTCGATTGCATATTTTTTTATATTCAATTTTATTGTTTTGCATAACATTATTTCCATATCTTCTTAATCTTGTGTCATACATATATTTAATTTCTGTACTTATTCTTGGCGGGAAATTTATTGTTGATTCATATAGTTTGTATTTAACTAAAAATGACAGAAAAGCTTTTGAGCTGTTCAAATACTCAATTGCATACCTTGCGTTATTATTCGCAGCGCTTCTTTTTGATCACTATATTTTAATGCTCTGATTATGCGAGCAGGATTGTTTCTTTAAGTGTAGCTAGAGATTTTTCTTCGATTTGTCTGATTCTTTCTTTTGATACATTATATTTTTTTGAAAGGTCGTCTAGTGTAGGTTTATGATCAGACAAAAATCTTTGTGAGATTATATCTTTACTTCTATCATCCAGTTTATCTAGTGCAACATTTAATTTCATTGCATTGTCATTATCTGTATCTTGTATTTCCAAAAGTGACAGTGGATTTGTATTTTGAGTCAAATAACTAGCTGGCGAGTTGTCATCTTCATCTACAGGGTCAAATGCAACATCTGTTCCACTGAGTCGACTCTCCATTAATTTAACAGTTTTACTATCAACATTTAATTCTGATGCAATATCCTGTGTTTCTTGTTCAGACAGCCAACTAGAAGATGTTTTTTTACTTCTTAATTTAAAGAAAAGTTTTCTTTGTGCTTTAGTAGTTGCTACTTTAACAATTCTCCAGTTTTTTAATACAAACTCATGTATTTCTGCTCTAATCCAATAAATTGCAAATGATAGTAATCTAACTTTTTTACTAGGATCAAATTTTTTGACAGCTTTCATCAAACCTACATTACCTTCTTGAATCACATCCAACAATGGCAAACCGTAACCTTTATAGGTCTTTGCTATGTGCACTACAAATCTTAAATGTGACATGACGAGTTTTCGCGCTGCATCCATATCATCTGAATTTTGAAGTCTTTGAAATAATTCTTCTTCTTGTTCTTTTGTCAATAAAGGGGTCTCCCTCAACTGTGCCAAGTAGTAATTAAGCGCATCCGAAGACTCAAGATCAATAGCGATTTCTTTAGCAACTACATTATGTGTAAGGTTTTTATTCATAATCTTCATGTTAATTATAGTTATTGATTACCTTATTTCAAGTAATTGATATCAAAATTAAGTTAAATATCTACAGTGAATCTAACACAAATATCTACATTTTTTGATATTATAAATTATGAATATCATCTTTAGAATTTCTGTATTATTAATCTCAATATCTTTCTTCAGTTCTGTTCAGTCAGAGATCAAATTCAGCGACAGAGTGGAATCGTATACATTGTCAAATGGCCTTAAGGTAGTTTTAATTGAAGATAAAAGAAGCCCGTCTGTAGTAAATAGTATTTGGTATAAAGTAGGTTCCAGCCATGAAGCTTCGGGTAAAACCGGCATATCTCATGTGCTAGAACACATGATGTTCAAAGGTACTAAAACACTTAAGCCAGGAGAATTTTCTTCAATTGTAAAAAAAATGGGGGGAACTGAGAATGCATTCACAAGTAAAGATTACACTGGTTATTTTCAAAAGATACACACTACAGATATTGAAAGATGTATAGAATTAGAATCAGATAGAATGAAAAACTTAAGGCTAGATGAAAATGAATTAAGAAGTGAAATAGAAGTTGTAAAAGAAGAAAGGAGACTTAGAACGGATGATAATCCAGTTTCTAAGACTTTTGAAAAAATTATGTTAAACGCGTACGGCATGAATGAATATGGAATCCCAATTATCGGAACCATGCAAAACTTAGGTAGTATTTCTAAAAATGACCTAGAGAATTGGTACAAGCTTCATTATCAACCTAAGAATGCAATTGTAATAATTGCAGGAAACTTTAACTCTGATCTAGTTAAAGGCTACATTCAGAAGTACTATGGTAGATATGAAAATAATAAATCATCGATTAAGCCAAATAATAAAATAGAATTTTCAACAAAAGCATCCTTTGATGTCTATGATAAAGTTTCAAAACCTATAGTTTTTTTATCTTTCAAGAAACCTAAATTTGACAAAAATAGAATTAGAGAATTATATGCTCTAGATTTATTTATTGAAATAATGGATGGAGGATACTCATCTAGACTTACAAAAAATCTAGTCGACAATCAAAAAGTGGCATTGGATATATTCTTGTCTAATGATACATACAACCAATATCCAAATTTAATTATTATTGGTGGTACTCCTAGAGGTAAGATTTCTCCTGAAGAGTTAAAGTTGAAAATTCTTGAACAGCTTTCTAATGAATCTATTAATTCAGTGACTGAGCGAGAACTAGCGAATGCTAAAGCTAGAATAAAAGCTAACAATATCTATAAATTTGATTCTGTATTTTACCAAGCCATGCAAGTAGGGATGCTGGAAACAAAAGATATAGGATGGGAAAATCTTGATAATTATAATTCAATAATCGAATCTATATCCCTTGATGAAGTTAGAGAATCAGCAAGTAAATATTTTTTAAACAATAAAGTTTTTACTGCAATATTAAGGCCAGAAAAATGAGATATTTATTTATTCTCATAGCATTATTTTCTCTTCAAACAAGTCATGCTAATAATAAAATTAATAGCTTAGCTGACAATAGTAATTATTTATTCATAGAAACAAAAACTCTACCCATTGTAGATATTAATTTTACAATAAAAAATGGCAGTACTGTTGATGGAACATATCCTGGACTAACAAACTTAATGCTCAATACTTTAATGTCTTCTGATGTGAATTCTAAAAAGATTGTCAGTTATTTTGAGGATGTCGGAGCAAAGTTATCCTACTCTGTAGGTAAAGAGTCTTTATCGATATCGATAAGATCATTGAGTGATATTGAGCAAATACTAAAGCTTGTTAATATAATAAATTTAGCTATTTCATCCAGTGAAATTGATCAGAATATTTTCTCTCTTGAGAAAGATAAAATTAATAGAAATATATCAGAAGTTGAAAAACGACCAGGATCAACACTAAATGCCGATATATCAAAATATCTTTTTTCAGGAACAGGATTTGAGCATCAAAAAATTGGTACTAAAAAATCAATTAATAAAATTACTAGTACTCAGGTTATAGAGCACAAGAAAAAAATATTTAATATAAAAGATATTGAGATCAATATAGTTGGAAATATTTCTCAATCAGATTCTAAAAGAATCATACATGCAATTACAAAAAATATGAGTACTGAAAGCCAATTTAATAAAAGTGAGTATAAACTAGAACAATCAATTCATCATACAGAATTTGATTCTACTCAGTCTCATTTGGCTGTAATATTACCAGCAGTCAGTCGTACCAGTCCTCACTATTACAACATACTAGTAGCAAACTATATTTTCGGAGGTAGCGGGTTTGGATCATGGCTTATGGAAGAAATTAGAGAAAAGAGAGGTTTGTCATATTCAGTTTCTAGCTATCTCGTGTCAAGCAAAGACGGAGGTTATTTAAAAATCTCTCTACAAACTAAAAATGAAAATATAAAATTAGCAAAAAACATAATTCTTGACCAAATTAAGAGACTACAACTTTTTGATGTCACAGAAGATAAAATATCCTCTGTTAAGCAATCAATCTTGAGAAGCTTTGAAATGAGAACAGATACAAATAAGAAATTACTTAATCTTTTATCAGCTATTAATAGCTTAGAACTAGATTTGGACTACTTTGAAAATTATAAAAACAATCTCAATCAAGTCAGTAAAAAAAGTATCGAAACGTCCTTAAAAGAAGCAATTGATTTTAACCGTATTTCAGTGTTTACCGTTGGCAAGACTATTGAAGAATAAATTAAAGATCATATCTGGAAAATATAAATCACGTATAATTCAAATACTAGATAAAAAAAATCTAAAACCTACAAAATCATACATCAGGGAAGTTTTGTTTAATATAATAGACATCCATAATTGTGAAACATCATTAGATTTATTTGCAGGCAGTGGGATTCTTAGTATGGAAGCCTTATCCAGAGGTGTGAAAAAATCAATTGTAGTTGAATCTGATAAAGAATTAGCCAAATCCATAAAAGGTAATCTTAAGCTGTTTGATATTAGAGATGCTATTGTTATCAATAAGAAAGTAGAGTTATTTTTAAAAGACTTAAAACCAGAATTATTTGATATAATATTTATTGATCCACCATATGATACCTCACTACTTGAATACACCCTAGATTACTTAAAAGAGCATAAATTTTTAAGAAACAATAAGTATTTGTATTTTGAGAGATCTAAAAATGACAAAACAATTTATCTCAAATATATTGCCAGCACTCATAATATTGTTAAAGATTTGAGTATAGGTGATGTAAGTTATACAATCGCTATAAATAAAAATATATGAAAATAAAAGCAATATATCCTGGAACCTTTGATCCTATTACCTTTGGACATGAAGATCTTGTTAAAAGAGCATGCGAAATCTTCGAATCAGTTATTGTTGCCGTTGCATTTAACACACAAAAAAATACATTATTTAATTTCAATGAAAGATTTGATATGTGCAGTAAAGTACTAGAAAAGTATAATAATGTTGAAGTTATCAAGCTTGATAAATTATCAGTAGATCATGCAAAAGACTTGGGTGCTAAAGTTATGCTTAGAGGGTTGAGAGCTGTATCCGACTTTGAATATGAAGTGCAATTATCTAACCTCAATAGAACGATGAATCCAAAAATAGAAAGTCTCTTCTTAAGCCCAGATGAAAAATATAGTTTCATATCTTCGTCTGTAATTAAGGATATCGCAAATCATAATGGAGACTTAAAAAAATTTTTAGATGAGTATGTTGAAAAAAAACTCATTGATAAAATCAAGTAGATTTATCTTTTCATAGATTCAAAAAATTCAGAATTTGTTTTTGTTGATTTAAGCTTATTGAGCATGAACTCCATAGCATCTAGTTCGTCCATTGAATGAAGAACCTTTCGCAAAATCCAAATTTTTTGAAGCTCGTCTGGCTCCATGAGTAATTCTTCCCTTCTGGTACCTGATCGATTAATGTTTATGGCAGGATATATTCTTTTTTCAGCAATTCTTCGATCAAGATGGACTTCCATGTTACCTGTTCCTTTAAATTCCTCATAGATTACCTCATCCATTTTCGACCCAGTATCAATTAGAGCTGTAGCAAGTATTGTTAAACTGCCACCTTCCTCAATATTTCTAGCTGCCCCATAGAACTTTTTTGGTTTTGTGAGGGCATTTGCATCAACACCACCAGTTAATACTTTTCCTGATGATGGTGCAATTGTATTATAGGCTCTTGCTAGACGTGTTATTGAATCTAAAAGTATAATTACATCTTTCTTATGTTCTACAAGTCTTTTTGCTTTTTCAATCACCATCTCAGCAACTTGAACATGCCTGTTAGCTGGCTCATCAAACGTGCTTGCGACAACTTCACCTTTAACCATTCTAGACATTTCTGTGACTTCTTCTGGTCTTTCATCAATTAGTAAAACAATTAGGTGTGCATCAGGATTACTAGCAGAGAGGCTCTGAGCAATATTTTGAAGCATGATTGTTTTACCCGCTTTGGGAGGAGAAATAACTAATCCTCTTTGACCTTTTCCGATTGGAGAGGCAATATCAATTAATCGAGCAGACATATCTTCTGAACTACCATTACCTTGTTCAAGCCTTAATCTCTCATTTGCATGCAATGGCGTTAGATTTTCAAATAGAATTTTATTCTTAGTGCTTGATGAAGTATCAGAATTAATTGTATCAATCTTTAGTAAAGCAAAATATCTTTCGCTTTCTTTTGGCGGTCTTATTTTGCCTTGAATAGTATCACCTGTTCTTAGTGAAAACTTTCTGATTTGACTGGGAGATACATATATATCATCAGGCCCAGCTAAATAAGAACTATCTGCAGATCTAAGAAATCCGAATCCATCTTGTAAAATTTCAAGAACGCCACCCCCTGATATGTCCTCACCACTAGATGAATGACTTTTGAGTATCGTAAAAATTACATCTTGTTTTCTGAGTCTACCAACATTGTCGGCACCCATATCCTCAGCAATTTTTACTAAGTCTTGTACAGGTTTTTTCTTTAGTTCTGTTAAATTCATAATTATATATTTTTATCTAGAAAACTGGCCAGTTCACTTTTCGAGAGGACGCCTACACTCGTATCTACTTTCTCACCATTTTTAAAAAGGAGTAAAGTGGGTATTCCTCTGATTCCATATTTTTGTGTATTAGAAGGATTATTATCAATATTAAGTTTCACAAATTTGACTTTTTCTGAATAATCGACCGAGACCTCATCTATTACTGGACCAAGGACTTTGCATGGTCCACACCATTCAGCCCAAAAATCTATTAAGACAGGTTTATCGGATTCTAATACTTCTGAATCAAAATTATCATCATTTATGTCAATTGCATTACTCATATAAAGTCTCCATTAAAAATATTTCAGGTTATAGGTTGTTTAAGGTTTGGTTTGTAACTTTGAGTAACATTATAATTAAATAGATTCAATATTATGTCAAGAGATTCTTTAGGTAACATATTTTATATTTCTGATAAGATACTCAAGTATGAAAATATCAAGTCAAAAATTAGTAAGCATGATATATACAATCCATGAAGGAAGCGAGCTCTTGGAAAATGTAGATACTCCAGTTAGTTTTATCTATGGAAAAGAAACAAATCTGTTACCAATCGTTGAAAAATCCCTTAATGGAAAAGAAGCAGGGGATGAATTAACCATTGAAGTAAGCCCAGAACTAGGATTTGGTGAAATTGATAATAGTTTAATCTTTGTAGACTCTGTCAGTAATGTACCAAAAGAATATTCTAAAATAGGCATGCAAATTGATTTTGAAAATGAAAAAGGTCAGAAGAGAAAGTTTCGTGTTACAAAAATTGAAGGTGATAATATTACATTTGATGGAAATCACCCTTTTTCAGGAAAAATATTGATTTATAAAATAAAAATTACGGATGTAGCAGAAACAGAAGCAGTAAAAGCCTAACTCAAATCAAACTCATATTGAGTACACCATCCATTTTTTCGGCCATTTCTGATTTACCTGTTCTACTGTCGCCAATCGTTGCGATTGTAATGTCCACTTCTTTTAAATTAGCACCCATTCTTTTTCTTTTATCAATTGCTGTTTCTTTGATAAGTTCAATCATGTCATGTGCAGCCCTTTCTGGTCCATGATGTTCAACCAAGTCTCTGTCATTAAAGCCGCCATCACTCAACACCTGGTCTGTACTTTCTTTATAGACTCCAGCCATTAACATACTATGTGCCACACCTATCTTCATCTCTCCTTTTTCTACACGGGTTTTAAAATTATCAAAAAACCGTTTCTCAATCTCTTCAAATTTTTCACAGAGATGTTTATGCTCAGGTAGTGGTTTCCAATCATTGTCTTTAAGAAGTGGGAACGGATTTGCCCAATAGCTTATTTCAACGTCACCTCGATGCGTTTGTGTACTTCCTGCGGCAACTCTCGCTCCTTTTCTGAAATGTTCTAAAGCTTCAGCGGGGTTCATATTTGCTTTCATACATGATTCACCCTCTGGAATTACTTCATAATTATTTAAATATAAAAGTATATCTAATTCTGAACCTGTTGATATTTCAGAGTAGTCAGTAACAGGAACAATTTGTCTTGCATTTGTTCCAGAATGTTTGTTGTAACCTATTTCTCTTCCTTCCATTTGCATTTTTGCATGTTCACTAAAACCATCAAGACATGCAAAAGCTCCGGTTTCAGTACCATAGAAAAATGGTACTTCCTTGCCCTGAGAATTTTTTTCTAATATTGCTCTTCCCATATCGTCAGCTTTAATGAGAGAATCAAAAATATAAGGTTCATTAGTTTTTTCATCAAAACGAACTACATATCTTGTAGCTCCACAATGAAGAGGAAGGTTACCATTTAATATACATAAAACATTATGTAAAGTAAGCATAGGTTTTTTCCCATAACCAAAATATTGACAATCATCTAATCCAGGAATCACTCCAACTAACAAGTTGTTTTTTATATCATGATAATAACCAAGATCATCCATACCTGAGTTAGGGCAACCTAGTATAAAGATACCATCAACTTGCTTGTCAGTAATATTTTTAGTTTTAGAGTAAGGAAATAGGTTTAAGAGGCCAGGCTCTATTTCTATATATCCAGGTGTTTTATGAATGTAACATAGAATATTCCATGCTCCAATTTCAAAGGGAATTGCAATATATTCATCATGTTTAAATTGTTCTTTCTTAAATGGGTTATGACTTAATTCAAAAAATGGGAACGCACGCTTATTAGAATGTGTAGTGTAGTAAACTCCTGTTCTCATATCAGCCGTTGATGTTACAGATACTTTTTTGAGCATTGAGTAGTCATCAGGAAGCATGATGGATTCACCACTAATTTCCCCAACAGCAACATTTGGATGACACTCTAACCCTTGAGATCGTCTAATACCTGAACCAAGTCCTACTTTAACTAAAAGTAATCTTCTTGCCTCAAGTATTAAATCTGACAATTTATCTGCTTTATTTGAAATGTTATCTTTTGTCGACTCTGCATTGTCATCGGCTGATGACTTGTCTAACGGCAATATCAACCTAGCGTATGTCTTTGTTCTATAATGGTGGAATGCTCCATCAAGAAATTGAACATTTGCACGGTAATCTCTCAATAAGTCTCCTGAAAAAGGTGTGACACCTTTTAGGATATCTAAGTAGTCATTAGGTTTAAGGTTTTTAATGAATTTTATCCTATGTTGAAGCTCCTCTTTTAAGTCCTTATCTTGTCTCTTCCTTAGTTCAGCAATAAATTCCTTCTTATATAATTCTAGATACCTACTAAATGATTTGCTCTCAAACAACTGCCTAGGAGATCTACAAACCTCCCTTATCTCTAACATCTCTCTCATTGCTAACCCCTATTTTGTAACAATAATTCCTCTTTGATATTTTTTTTAATGCATTATAATATCTGTCTTCACATCATAAATTAATTTAAATTTAAATATAGGTAGAAATTCTATGACTAATCTGATAATGCCTCATGGCTCAAACGAATTAAACACTCTTTATATAGAAGACGAGCTAGCTCGTGCGTCAATGCTATCAGCAGCAGCTGAAATGCGAACATTAGAAATATCATCAGCAGCTGCCGCTAATGCAGTTATGCTGGGTGCAGGATATTTCAATCCTCTAACAGGATATATGAATAAAGAGGAAGCTCTGAGAGTTTCAAAAGATATGCTTACTTTAGATAATTTATTTTGGCCTGTTCCTATTGTGAATCTCACTACTGATGCTAATTCTCTTGATTACACTCATGGTGAAGAAATCGCACTTAAAGATCCTAACGTTGATGGAAACCCAGTCATAGCTATACAACGAGTCGAGAATGTAGAAAAACTTAGTGATGAGGATATAGATGTTATTGTAACAAATGTATTTGGTACCAATGATGACAATCATCCAGGTGTAAAAACCTTTAAAGATCAAGGAAGGTACATAATTTCAGGGTCTATAGAAGTATTAAACTACAGTTATTTCCCTTCAGATTTCCCTGAAACATTTGCTACAGCTCCTCAAATAAGAGAAATGCTTACCAAAGCTGGATGGTCAAAAACCGTTGCCTTTCAAACAAGGAATCCTATGCACAGAGCTCATGAAGAGTTATGCAAAATGGCACTTGATAGACTTGAGGCAGATGGCGTCCTCATACATATGACACTTGGTAAATTGAAAGAAGGAGATATACCAGGTGATGTAAGGGATGCAGCAATTAGAAAAATGGTTGAAATTTATTTTCCAGAAAATACAGCAATTATTTCCGGCTTTGGTTTTGACATGATGTATGCTGGACCGAGAGAGGCTTTACTCCACGCAGTTTTTAGACAGAATGCAGGATGCACACATTTGATAGTAGGTCGTGATCATGCCGGTGTTGGCGATTATTACGAGCCTTTTGGTGCACAAGATATTTTTGATCAAGATGTTGTTAAAGATTCATTGAAAATAGAGATATTTAAGGCCGATCACACAGCTTACTCAAAAAAACTAAATGAAGTAGTCATGATGAGAGATGCTAAAGACCATAGTAAAGAAGATTTTGTTCTTCTATCTGGTACCAAAGTCAGAGAAATGCTCGCTGCGGGTCAAGATTTACCTCCTGAATTTGCGAGAAAAGAGGTCGCTGAGATTTTGATGGCTTATTATCAGCAAAAAAACTAAGAAAAACCCTAAAAAATAGGGTGAAGAAATAAGTGAAATTAAGTTAATAATTAATTCCTAATATTCTAAATTTTGGCTATAATGTTCATCGGGCGGTATCTAAGATACTAGATTTTATAAGAATAGGGAGAAAACATGCTAGCTTACAATCCATTTTCAGATTTAGGTGCATTCATACCATCTTTCGCTATGCAAGCCTTTTTAGTTGCTATGGTTATTTTAGTGATAGGTGGAGTAGTACTCGATATGATGCATAAGAAGAATGTTAAATACTTTTTTGAAAACGCACAAAAAGCAAAAAAATCTGCGACAAGAGAATTATCATCAGGCGAAAAAATTGCAATAATATCAAAAACTGTTGTATCAGATATCATGACATCATCTGAATTTTGCACTTTTCAACGTCGTGCAGCACACCTTCTAGGCATGTATGGCACAATAATTTTTTGGGTAACATCAGCTATGTTGATATTTAGTTACTCAACACCATCATCAGCTGCACCTGCAATGCTTCCTATGTTATGGCATATTGGAGCACTTATGACATGTGTAGGTGGTTTTTGGTTCTGGTTCTCAATTAGAGTTAACGTATCAGCTGAGGGACATCCTTGGTACCATGTAATGTTTGCTGATTTATTTGTATTAGCTTTATTAGCTTCACAATCTACCGCATTACTATGGTCTATAACACAAGGAGCTGGATCAGCTTTAAGTGGTCTATTTTTAATATTATTTATTGTTTCAAACGTTGTTTTGTTTGGGGGAGTGTATTGGTCTAAATTTGCTCACATGTTCTATAAACCTGGAGCAGCGATACAAAAACATTTAGCTGAAGCTGATGGTTCAAATAGTAATCTACCTTCGCCAGCTGATAAACCAAAACAATTTGGGTTGGGTATAAGACGTGAGTCACCAAAAAATTATTAATAACTATAAGGAAATAAGGAGATAAGATTATGTCAACTTTTGTATATATGACCAGATGTGACGGTTGCGGTATGTGTGTAGATATTTGCCCATCAGACATCATGCACATCGATAAAACACTCAGACGTGCAGTAAATATTGAACCAAACATGTGCTGGGAATGTTATTCATGCGTCAAAGCATGCGATCAAAATGCTATTGATGCTCGTGGGTACGCGGACTTTTCACCATTGGGCCATAGTGTAAGAGCATTACGTGAAGAAGAAAAAGGGACTATTTCATGGAAGATTAAGTTTAGAAACGGAACAGAAAAAAACTTTTGCTCACCAATAACAACTAAACCATGGGGTGAATATATTCCTGAATTAGCAGCTGAGCCATCACCAAGCAAAGATGTATATGATGGAGAGCTTCTTTACAATGAACCAAAATATTTAAAAACTGGAGAAATCGCTACTGCAGATGACGGTTTACCAGAAATGCAGAAAATCGGTAAACTAAAACAAGGAGTTTATTACTAATGGCTAGAAAAACACATTACGAAGATTGCGATATTCTTGTTGTAGGCGGAGGTATGGCCGGTACTGGCGCTGCTTTCGAAGCAAGATATTGGGGCAAAGACATGAAAATCATTGTTGCTGAAAAGGCTAACATCGATAGAAGTGGAGCTGTTGCACAAGGTCTATATGCTATTAATTGCTACATGGGTATGCAGTGGGGTGAAAATGCTCCAGAAGACCATGTTAGATATGCAAGAAATGACTTAATGGGTATGGTACGTGAAGATCTAGCTTATGATATGGCTCGTCACGTAGACTCTGCTGTCCATATGTTCGAAGAGTGGGGATTACCGCTTATGAGAAATAAAGAGACCGGACGTTATCAAAGAGAAGGAAAATGGCAAATCATGATACATGGTGAGAGCTATAAACCAATAGTAGCTGAAGCTGCTAAAAAATCAGCTGATAAAATTTACAACAGGGTCATGGTTACTCATTTACTTATGGATGAAGCTAAAGAAAATAGAATTGGTGGCGCGTGTGGTTTCAATATGCGTACAGGTGAATTCCATGTCTTTAGAGCAAAAGCTGTAGTTTGTGCCGCTGGCGGTGCATCACATATCTTCAAACCAAGATCTGTTGGTGAAGGAATGGGACGTACATGGTATGCACCATGGAGTAATGGCTCAGCATATGCTCTACCAATTGCTGTTGGTGCGAAAATGACTCAAATGGAAAATAGAATTGTATTGACTAGGTTTAAAGACGGTTATGGACCAGTTGGTGCATACTTTCTTCATCTAAAAACATACACTCAAAATGCTGCTGGTGAAAATTATGAGAAAAAATGGTATGACAACACAAAAGCGATTGTTGGCGATTATTTAGATCATGTACCAACACCAACATGTCTCAGAAACCATGCTTTTATTCAAGAGACAATTGCAGGTGGCGGTCCAATTCATATGGTAACAATGGAAGCATTCCAAGACCCTCATCTTGAGGAAATTGGTTGGGAAAACTTCTTAGGTATGACTGTAGGTCAAGCTGTTGTATGGGCAGCTCAAGATATAGATCCTAAATACCAAAACCCAGAACTTACAACATCTGAGCCCTATGTGATGGGTTCACATGCTACTTGTTCAGGTGCATGGTGTAGTGGTCCTGAAGATCTTTCGCCACCAGAATATTTCTGGGGTTATAACCGCATGATGACAGTTGATGGATTGTTTGCTGCAGGAGATGCAGCTGGTGGAACAGCACATGCATTCTCATCTGGTTCATTTACCGAAGGGAGATTATGCGCTAAAGCAGCTGTTAAATACATACAAGATCAAAAAGCAGTTGGCATTAGGGTTTCAGACAGTCAAATAGAGAAGTATAAAGAGGAAGTATATAAACCTCTTGAAAACTACACTATAGGTCGTAATGAGATCACAGCAGGGACAGTATCTCCAAGTTATTTATTACCTATACAAGGTCTACAACGTCTCCAAAAAATAATGGACGACTATGCAGGTGGTATCGGTACAAACTATATGACTAACGGGAATATGCTTAAACGAGGACTTCAGTTGCTTGATACATTAACAGAAGACTTAGAGAAAATTGGTGCTGAAGACTATCATCAATTAATGAGAGCATGGGAACTTAAGCATAGAACACTTGTTTCACAATGTGTTTGTGAACATACACTGTTCCGTGAAGAAACACGTTGGCCTGGTTACTACTACCGTGGCGATTTCCTTAAATTGGATGACGATAATTGGCACTGTCTAACAGTCTCAAGAAGAGATCCAAAAACAGGTAAATTTACATGTGAAAAAGCGCCTCTTTACCACATTGTGGATGAAGAGACAGAGAAAGTTTCTTGAGATAGAGATAATGGCTAATCTATTAGAACTATCAGATCAAGAGATAATAGATATTGCAAACCCACTGTGGGAAGACTTGATTAGAACTTCTAACAATAAAGACTATGGTGGGTTTACAAAGAACTTTTCAAAAAAAATGCTAATGGGTGCTGATGAAGTTACTCTTGGCAAACAGTGGGCAAATAGCCCGATTCTGGCAAAACTAGCACCTGATTACAGCGCACTTGGTTGTTTAAAAAGAGATGAATATGTAACAGTTGTATTTAAACAAATCAGTGAATCAGTGCCAGGCGAGTACTTGGGTAGACTTGTACTTGGCATGCAAGATGAAGATATCAAAATTTATGGATGTACAATTTTTTAGTATCTAATGTCAGATATTAAGAAAATTAGTGTAATTTCAGATACTCATGGAATTATAGACGATAGTATAATTCCCCATTTACAAAACTCAGACATGATAGTACATGCAGGCGATATTATGAATACCGCTATACTTAAACAACTCGAATCTTATAGCAACAATGTTGTTGCAGTTGCAGGGAATAACGATATTCCAGAAAGATTTTCGGACCCAACAGATAAGGAGATTATCTCTAAACTTAGCAAAGTTGAACATTTTACTATTGGTGATGATATTGTAACAGTGGAACATGGTGACAGGTTTGGCCATCATCCATCTCATGATGACTTAAGATTTGCATATCCGGAATCTAAATTAATTATTTATGGGCATACTCATAATCAGGTATGTGACAAAAGTTCTAATCCATGGATAGTAAATCCAGGTGCAGCAGGGCATACTAGAAATAACGATGGAGGACCCTGTTATATACACATTTTTATTGAGAACAATAACTGGGATATACAACCATATTGTATTAAGTAATGTCTAACACCCTTACAATTTTTGGTGGTTCTGGTTTTATAGCTACTGAGATTGTCTACAAACTATCTAAACACTTTACAGAATTACGACTCCTTACAAGGAATACGCAAAAATGTAACCATATTAAAGTTATTAAAAACGTTAAAATATTCTTGTATGACCCAAATATTCCATCAAGCTATAATAAGCATATTATAGATTCAGATATTATAATTAATTCAATAGGCATTTTAAATGAAACACGAAAGGAAAAGTTTAATGATATACATTTTGAATTTTTAAAAAAAATTATTAATAAATCAAAAAACAGTAATGTTAAAAAGTTTATTCAACTTAGCGCGCTGAACGCAGATCCTAATGGCGCCAGTCATTACTTGCAATCTAAAGGGAATGCAGATAAATATATATCAAGTATTACGTCAACTTCATTTAAAACCGTAATATTAAGGCCGTCTATTGTCTTTGGAGAAAAAGATCAATTCTTTAATCGTTTTAAGAATCTTCTAATGTTTCTTCCCATATTTCCACTAGCCTGCCCTGGCTCGATGTTCTCACCGGTATATGTCAAGGATCTTGCTGGATTTGTGGAACAAGCAGCCTTGAATAATATTCATGACAATACTATTAAAAATGTTACTGGGCCCAAAGACTATAAATTTATAGAACTTATAAATTTCATAAAGTCTACTATGAAAATTCGAAGATTAATTATTCCTTTAAATTATTCTTTGTCTAAACTTCAGGCATTCTTTTTTACATATTTGCCCGGTAATATATTTACATTAGATAATTTCAAATCATTACAAAAAGATAATACATCAATAGATGGCTTAAAAGGCTCAACTACAATTGAAGAAATTGTACCTAGTTACTTAACTCATAATAGTAAAAAACTTGATGTGTTTAGAAAAACATCAGGAAGATAATGAAAGTCTATTTAGTTGGCGGAGCTGTGAGAGATAAACTTCTTGGTTTAGAGCCCAAAGAGAAAGATTGGGTTGTTGTTGGTTCTTCGCCTCAAGAAATGTTAGCGAGAGGCTTCAAACAAGTTGGGAAAGATTTTCCAGTATTTATTCATCCTAAAACTGGTGAGGAATATGCATTGGCTAGGACAGAGAGAAAGTCTGGACATGGTTATACAGGTTTTAACTTTAATACAAATAGTAGTATCAGTCTTGAGGAGGATCTTGAAAGAAGAGATTTTACAATTAATGCAATTGCCCAAGATGATAATGGAAATTTAATAGACCCATTTAACGGTCAACTTGATATTAAAAAAAAACAATTAAGGCATGTTTCGACTGCATTTTCAGAAGACCCTTTAAGAGTGCTAAGAGCAGCAAGATTCAAAACAAATTTAAGCGGTTTTGATATAGCTAAAGAGACTACTAATGAAATAGATAAGATTAAGGATAGTGGAGAATTACAATATCTAACGGGAGAAAGAATTTGGTTAGAGCTTTATAAATCTAATAATCCATTTGAGTTTTTAAGAAACTTAGAAAATTTAAATATTGATTATATAATTCCAGGTTATAATAAAAGCCCAGATTGTTTTAATAAAAATTTGAATAAGTTATTAAATATTTCTCTATTTATGCACAAATGCATAAAAGAGATAGATAGTTTTTGCTCTAAATTAAAAGTTCCAAATGAATATAAAGATTTAGCAAAATTATTAAATAAAAGTAGTGATGAAATAATTGATTATATCCCTGATGAAAAAAACATTTCTCACTTATTATTAATTATTAAGAACCTTGATATTAGAAAATCTGAGAGATTAGAAAACTTTTTTAGCATTATAAGCGGCAACACTAAATATATAGATTTTTTTAAAGAACTTATAAAAAAAATTAAGCTTTATAAGTTAAACGAAGTTGATTCGAAAAAAACAGGAAAGGAAATACAACAAATAATTCAAGATGCGCATTATAATATTGCAAGTGAGCATACCAAAGGTTTTTTAGAAAACTAAAAGTATAGTCCCCAATAGAATTCTATAGATAATATAGGGGCTGAAACTAATTTTATTTATTGTAGTTATAAATAAATGAATTGTTATATATGAGAACAATAAAGACAAAATCATACCAATAAAATGTTCTTTATAAATAATGATATTATGACTGCTTGTTAACTCAAAAACATTATAAACACTAGCCATGAAGATAGCTGGTATCGATAACAAGAATGCCATTTTGATAGCATCAACTCTCTTATAATTTAATAACAATGCTGCAGTGATTACGATGCCTGATCTAGATACGCCTGGAACTAGAGCCAATGTCTGAAATAAACCTATTGTTAATATTGCTATAGATGAAATGGCAGTAATATCCTTATTATTTTTAGATTTTCTATCTGCAATAAGTAGCAATAATGCAAAACTAATTGTCATTAATGCTATAACTTCAACTGTCCTTAAATTGTAAGAAACAAAGTCAATTATTAATAATCCTGCAATAGGAAGAGGTATCGAACCAATTATAAGCAATCTAATTAAGTTTTTACCATGATCAGACAGTTGTAAAGCGTTTATAATCTCTCTTCTGTAATAGATTATCACTGCTAGCAAAGAACCTGTATGAAGAGCAATATCGAACATTACGCCCTGGTCAGGATACTCAGTAAGCATCGGAATTAGAATTAAATGTGAGCTACTTGATATTGGTAAAAACTCAGTGATACCTTGTATGAGTGATAGAATTATTATGTTTAATATATCCACTACAATTTTATTATGTCATTTTTAATAAATATACCTTCGCCTGTTTCAGGAATATTTTTCTTTACAATGAGTACTTTAAAAACCTCACCCATATGATTTGGCATGATTAACTTTTTTATACCATTCATTTCATCTACATTATTTATGTCAACATCATCAAGTATGTCAAAACTTAGAAGATAATTACTTTGATTCATGAATGCTTCAGCAATCCATCCATTATTTTCAAATATATTTTTTAAGAAAGTATAGTTAACAAAGGCGCTAATGTCTTTTAGTCCAATATCAGCTAGAGGATTGAAATCTGATTGATGATTTTTAATACAAGTTACAGTTCCTTGCATTCTATCCTTTAGGTATAATTCTTTCGCAGGATACCCATAATCAAATATTAAGAAAAAAGCTTTTTTTATTACTTTTGAGATGTCACTAACAAAAATATTTTGTTGCTTACTGTATTCAAATATATAATTATCTGGAAGATTGTTTGGGAGATTGAGATCTTTAGCTATATTTTCTAAATCAAATGAAAAATCTTCCCACATTATTTTATATTCATTATTTATATATGCTTTTTTATATTTATTACTTTTATACTTGATAATGTCCGTTGGAAAGCAATCAAATAATTCATTTGATATTACAAATGCAGTATCTGGTAGTTCCATATAATCACTTACCCAATAAATATCTAAATAATTTTCAAGTGAATTCTTCTTTATTATTGATTTCTGTTTTTTAATAAGTCTCTTTGATCTCTCTACAAAATAATATTTTTTTGGCAGTCTATCTAAGGATTTAAGAAAAATAAGCAAATCTGCAGCTAGAGTGCCATCACCAGCACCAACTTCAATTATGTTTTCAAATACTGACAGTTTAATAAAATGTTTACCTATAGAATATGAAAAATGTTTTGATACTAATGGAGATGTTACAAAGTGCCCTTTCTCCCCTAATAACTCCTCTGATTCATAGAAACCAATATCTTTATCAAATAAGATAATATCCATATATTCCGAGAAGCTAATTTTTTCTTTTTCAGTAAGTAGTATTTGAAGATTATTAGTCATATGTATAAATTTATTAATTTATTGTAGAAGTATAAATTATTTTTAGATTGTGACATTATATATTAATGAATAAAGTTGCAATAATTACTGGTGGAGCGAGAAGAATTGGCGCTGAAACTGCTAATTACTTACATTCAAAAAACGTTGATATCATAATTACCTATAGTAAATCGTCTATTGCTGCAAAAGAACTTAAAAAAAACCTTAATCTGAAAAGAAAGCAATCTTGTGAAATTTATAAAGCTAAGTTCGACCAAAATGCAAATTATAAAAAAATATCTTGTGATATTATCAAGATGTTTGGACGATTAGATTATCTTATAAATAATGCTTCAAGATTTTATCCTACTAAAATAAATCAAGTCACTGATAAAGTATGGAATGATACCATTAATACAAACATTAAAACCCCATTATATTTATCTAAATATTTATTCAATGAACTTAAAAAGAGAAAAGGTGCTATTGTTAACATCATAGATATACACGTCGAACCACCACTAAAAGATCATGTTATATATAATATTAGCAAAGCAGGCTTACTTGCTCTTACTCGATCACTTGCTAAAGACTTAGCACCACATATAAGAGTGAATGGAGTCTCGCCCGGAGCCATTATGTGGCCTGAAAATGAATCCAGCAAAAAAAAGAAACTAGATATCCTAAGTAAAATTCCGATGAAATGCTCTGGTAACCCCACAGATATCGCCAAGACTATCTATTTTCTCTTAGAGCAGAGCCCTTATATTACAGGACAGAATATTAATGTTGATGGTGGCAGACGTTTGAATATGTAGATGTCAAAGTTTTGAAATAAGAAATAAATTAGTACTTAAAATTAATGTAACAGGGATTCTAAGTGTAATTATATATTTCAGTGGAAAAATATCTCTGAGTGACAAAAATACATCAATTAATAATTGAGTTAAAAAAAATAATATCATAGCGCTGATTAAGTAGTACTTGCTAACATCTAAGATATTCATTGTTAGGATAATCATAGATAATAGACTAGGCACAAAACCATAAAATTCAAGTAAGTTAAATTCCACTCTAAAATCCCAATTATATGCACCAATAAATGTAAAAATAATACAAGACATCAGTATCGCTAAGTTTTGGATGAAGTTAATATCAAGTAAGTCGATATAATATGCATCAATGTTTAGGTATATGAAAGGCAAGAGACCTAGATATGATACCAAGTATTTTATGTTCACAGCTTATAGTTTATAACTATCTCATTGATAATCATTTTCTCGTAATAGGTATCATTAATCATATTATGATGTGTTTTATTTGTTACTGGATGTATATGAGCCGGGGCGATATCATAGAGCGGTCTTAAAACAAAATCAAATTTGACAATTTCACTTCTCGGAATATTTCTTTCAGAGTCTATTAAGTCATCATAATACAGTATATCGATATCAAGAGTTCTTGAACTAAATTTTACTTCACCTAATGACCTTCCGTTATCTCTCTCTATTGAATTAAGCGCTTCCTTAAGTTCACCAATATCTAGATTAGTACTAAATGTAGCAACTAAGTTATAAAAGTTTGGTCCATCAAAACCCATAGAAGAAGATTCATAAGTTGGTGATAATTTTAAATCTTCAAATTTATTACAAAGCGCTGTAATACATGCCTGAATATGTACTATCGGATTGATATTACTACCTATGCCTACAAAGACTTTATGCTTTTTTTCTATATCGCTCAATTATTACTCCAACTTCTTTAGAGCCAGTTACTGCTCCTGGCTTACTAAATCTTCCTTTTATGTATGTTACATTAAAGTTTTTGAATATTAATTTAACTGACTCTTCAGCAAGCGCTTCAATCAATTGAAATTCGCTGCCGCCTATGAATAACTTCAGTTCTTTTGATACAGCCTTATAATCCACTGTATCATTTATTACATCGCTGCTTGACGCATCAGTTATATCGGTGCCTAGTTCAAGGTCTATGCAGACAAACTGTTTAATTTTACGTTCCCAGTCGTATATTCCAATGATTGTTTCTATACAAAGTTCTTTTATAAATACAATATCCATATTTTTCTCTCTTTTTTGACAATAAACAGTATTGTATCTGATTAGGTTTCTGATATCATTATTGAGTTACAAAATCATGTCTAAAATTTGCGATATAACTAAAAAGAGAGTAATGGTAGGGAATAACGTATCTCATGCCAAAAACCGTACTAGACGTACTTTTGAGCCTAATTTACACTCTCACAGACTATGGTCAGAAAAGCAAAATAAATTTATTAAGCTTACTCTATCAAGTAAAGGCTTGAGAATTGTAAATAAACTCGGCCTAGATACAGCTTTGATTAAATACGGACTTAAATCATGAGAGAGAAAATCAAACTTGTTTCTTCAGCTGGCACAGGTCATTTCTATACCACTACTAAGAACAAAAAGACTATGCCGGATAAGATGGAAATTAAAAAATTTGATCCTGTTGTTCGAAAATATGTTACTTACACAGAAAAGAAGATTAAATAACTTTATAACTTCTAAGTCTTACTAAAAAATCATCCAAAGCTGCTATTCCATGTCCTTTAGCTTCATTTGACCAATTATTAAGAGTTTCAACAAACTGTTCATGTTTTATTTGTCTTGAATGTAATATTTCGTGAAGCCTATTTTTTAATATATAAATAGTATGTAAAGTGGAGCTGTTCTCAAGTAATGCATTTATTTTATTTTCTTGATGTTCATTTAGTCTTTGTGGGTGATCTGCCAGAAGTTTAAATGAAAGCTTAAATTTCTCTTTTTGATAAGCTGGTTTGAGTACTTTTTGAGTATAATCTGTAATCACCGCTAGTTTAGATTGCAGCAAGGATTGTGCAATAAGTTTTGAATCTGTATTTTCATTTTTTTGTATTATTGGCATTGGAGCAATCCTTTTCACTTTACACAAGCCAATCGCACCGAATATTTTAATATACATCCAACCTATATCAAATTCCCAAGGTCTCAGAGAAAATTTTGCAGCTGTTGGATAAGCATGATGATTGTTGTGGAGTTCTTCTCCTCCTATGATAATACCTACAGGAGACATGTTTGTAGAGTCATCATTGGTATTGTAGTTTCTATATCCCCAATAATGCCCGGCACCATTGATTCCACCTGCAGCAAAAATAGGTGTCCACATCATTTGAATGGACCAAATTATTATTCCTACAGTTCCAAATAAAATAATGTTTAATATGAAAAGTAATAATATCCCAAGATTATTTCTTCCAGTATATACATGTTCTTCTATCCAATCTTGCGGACAGTTCTGAGAATATTTTTCTATTGTATCTTTGTTGTTCTTTTCCTTATGGTAGAGATCAGCCCCTTGAAATATTACTTTGTTAATTCCATAAACAGCTGGACTATGTGGATCATCACTTGTTTCAACCTTAGCGTGATGTTTTCTATGTATAGCTACCCAATCAGCTGTTCTCATAGAAGTGGTTAACCATAACCAAAATCTAAAGAAGTGTGAAAGTATAGGATGTATATCTATAGCTGAGTGGCATACTCCTCTGTGAAGATAGAGAGTTATTGCTACAATTGTGATGTGTGTTACAACTAAAGTATAGATTGCATATTCTATAAAATTGAGTGGTATAAGTCCGTGTATTAATGTTTCGAGCATATTCGTTTCCAGTAGGTTATTATCTTAACAAGAATTTAAATTTTGTCCAATTATTATGCCTGAATTACCAGAAGTTGAAACTATTATGAGCCATGTTAAGAGAAGGCTAACTAATAAAAAAGTTATTAAATGTAAGGTTTTGAACAGTAAGCTTAGATGGCCTATTGAGACTAGAAAACTTAAAGTGCTTGAAAATAGAACTATCAAGAGCGTTAAGAGACGAGGTAAATATATTCTTATAGAATTTGAACCTGATAAAGTAATATTAATAATTCATCTAGGTATGACTGGAGTCATTTCATTTGCAAATAATCATGTATATAAGAGACACAAGCACGATCATTTTTTATTATTCTTTAATGATTTTATTTTTGTGTTTAATGACATAAGAAAATTTGGCTCAATACATATTACTAAAGATATTTCAAATATGTTTCTTATAAAAAATTTAGGAGTTGAGCCTTTATCAAAAAAATTTGATGAAAATTATCTCTTACAACTATCAAAAAACAGGTTATGTAGTATTAAAGAATTTATAATGAATCAAAAGATAGTTGTTGGCATTGGAAATATCTATGCAACAGAAGCATTATTTTTATCTAAGATTCACCCTAAAATGAAAGCTAAATATCTAACTCTGTCCAAGGCAAAATCACTAGCATTAAATATAAAAGATGTTTTAGCTCAAGCAATTGATATGGGCGGAACAACGATAAAAGACTATGTTAATGCAGATGGTAAGCCTGGATATTTTACTCAGAAGCTAAATATATATCAAAAGAAAACATGTCCTATTCATAAAAATAATTCAGTAAAGAATATAAAAATTTCAGGCAGATCATCATTTTTTTGTAATCTGTGTCAGAGAGAAGAATTATGAACCGATATCAGTTCTGAAAAAAATTAATTCATTATTTTCATTCTTAAGACCAGAATCATTATAAGCTTTTATCTTATAAATATTTTCATAAGCAAGATCAATTGCATTTTGTTTATCATTATCAAATGCATTAACCGTTAAAATTCTACCGCCTGTAACTTTGATAGCGCCTTTACTAACTTTTGTCCCGGCATGAAATATTTTGACAGAATTATTATCTTCTATATTTGATAAATCAAGATAAAAATCTTTCACTGGGGAATCAGGATAACCTTTTGCTGCTAAAACAATCGTGCAACAAAAACCCGAATAGTTATTATCATCAATAAAAGATAAATTAAAATTATCAGGATATTTTTCATTATCAAATCCAATAAGATCTAGAAAATCAACATTATTTTTCTCAAGATATAGTGCAATATTTTGTGTTTCTGGATCACCCATCCTGCAATTATATTCAAGGAGATAAGGTTTATCATTCATTGTAGATATCATTAATCCTAAGTACATAAAGCCATTATACTTGCTTGTAGTTCCAGAACTATTATTGATTGCTACTAAGGTTTTAATGATAATTTTTTCTATTTCTACGTTAAGAGAATAAACATCGTTTTTTTTATAACTACAAAATGGATGTGTGATTGCGCCCATACCACCTGTATTGGGTCCTGAATTAAATTCATCACGAGATTTATAGTCTTTTATCCAGGTTAGCCCTATAGTTTGTTTATTCGCATTTGGGTTGCAGACGTATATAGCAGAAAGCTCTATACCTTTTAAAAATTCTTCTATAATAATTTTCTCATTAGGCTTTAAAAGGTTATCTACAGATTTTTTAGCATCAACAAGTGTTTCACATATATCAACACCTTTACCAGCAGCTAGACCATCATATTTTATAACAATTGGCATTTTCTTTTTATCTAAGTATGCTTTTGCTTTTTCAGAATTATCAAATTCATTATATTCTGCAGTAGGTAAATTATTGCTGTTCATAAAATTTTTAGAGAATACTTTTGATCCTTCAAGTTGAGCAAAATATTTTTTAGGCCCAAATATATTAAGATTATTTTTTTCAAATAAATCACTTATACCCTCAACTAATGGCACTTCTGGTCCAATAATGGTTAAATCAATATTATTGCTTAAAGCAAAATCTAATACTGATTGATGATTGTTAATATTGCATTCTATGTTAAAAACATTTTTTTCAGACAATGTACCTGCATTTCCAGGCATGACATAAATTTTTTCAACCTCTCTGTGTGATTTTGATATTAGCCAAGAAAGCGCATGTTCCCTGCCGCCTGAACCAACAATAAGAATTTTCAAACCCATTCTAATGTTTGAAAACTCTAATGTGAGAGAAACACATCGATAGTTTATGTTTATCTGCAACTTCAATTATTTTTTCATCATTAATCGAGCCACCAGGTTGTATGATTGCAGAAATTCCGATTTTTTTTGCCAAGTCTACATTATCTCTAAACGGAAAGAATGCTTCTGATGCTAATACAGCACCTTTAAGCGATATATTCTCTTTTTTAGATTTATTGTAAGCAATATTTGTAGAATCAATCCTACTCATTTGTCCTGCTCCAATTGCGAGAGTTTTACTATTTTTTACAATAACGATTGAATTTGATTTTACATATCGAGATATTTTAAAGGCAAAAATCATATCTTGAAGTTGTTTTTCAGTAGGCTTTTTTTTAGTAACGATAGTAAGTTCTTTTTTTGAAAGATTCTTATTATCTTTCTCTTGAATTAGAATCTTGTCTCTCAAAAGTTTTGTTTCATAAATAATATTTTTATCTTTTTTGAGTTTTATTTTTAACAATCGTATATTTGGCTTTTTTTTCATAACTTCAAGTACACTTTTATCAAAATCAGGTGCAGCAATTACTTCAACAAATTGTTTATTTATTATTTTTTCAGCAAGCTTAGAATCTAGTTTTTTATTGAAAGTTATGATTCCTCCAAATGCTGAAGTTGGATCGGTCTTATATGCACTTTTATATGCATCTTCTAAAGTTTTAGATGTTGCAACGCCACATGGATTAGCATGCTTCACTATCACACAAGACGGTGAATTAAATTGTTCAACACAAGAAAATGCACTTTCAGTATCAACAAGATTATTAAATGAAAGAGCTTTACCTGATAATTGCACATAATCAAATTTTGCTAACTGTGGAGCTGTTATTTCATATAATTTTGCTTTTTGATGTGGATTTTCACCATATCTTAGTTCAGATAGCTCTGTAGCGCTAATTGAGACTTTATTTTGAAGCAAGTCAACATTGTTTGAACTATATTTATCTAAGTAATTCGAAATCATCAAATCATAATTTGAGACAATAGAAAATACTTTTTTAGCAAGCATTAATCTTGTACTAGATTTAACTCTTCCATTTTTTTTTATTTGACCTATTACATTATTATAATCTGATGGATCTGTTAGTACGGTTACTCTCTGATGATTTTTTGCAGACGCCCTTAGTAGGGTAGGTCCTCCTATATCAATATTTTCAATAGCATTGTTGAAAGAGCAATTTTTTTTCGATATGGCTTTTTCGAATGGATATAAATTGACCACAACCATATCAATCAATGAATATTTTCTATTATTGAGATTATCCAGATCTTTTTTTGATTTTGCTAGAATACCCGCATGAATTACAGGATGAAGCGTTTTTACTCTACCACCAAGAATCTCTTCAAACTGAGTGAATTTAGAGATAGGAATTATTTTAATGCCTTTATCTTTTAGATAGCTAGCTGTTCCACCTGTTGAAATTATCGTATAGCCATTATCAATCAGTTCAGCAGCAAGAAGATCGATATCTGTTTTATCTGAAACGCTGATAAGTGCTATTTTATTCATTCTATATCGTACTCTTTAATTCTTTTAATTAATGTACCTCGACTAATACCCAAAAAATCAGCTGACTTCGTTACATTTCCTTTGCATGAATCAAGTACAGTCTCAATCAAAGTTCTTTCTGTATCATTTAGGAAAAGGCTATGCATGTTAGAGCTGCTACCGTTACCATTCATATTCTTGATAAACAATTTAGCTTCTTTTTTTACAACACTACTCAGGGTACTGTTAGACAGATTTTTTGTGATTCTTTTCTTTTTCATATTTTATTTAAATAAACGACATCCCGAGAGGAATATCTTACAATCAAAGAGGGATTTGATAAAGGTTAAATGGTTAAAAACTAGTTATTTTTAATATACTTAGTAAGTGTATTAATTGAATATTTACCTGACGCGAAGAAATCAGTTCTAAGTAGTTTCTTGTGTAAATCGATGTTTGTTTTAACTCCCTGAACTACCGTTTCACTGAGAGCTTGATACATTTTTTCTATAGCTAATTCTCTTGTTTTATCATAAGTAATTAATTTTGCTAATAGTGAATCATAGTAGGGCGGAACAGAGTAGCCGCTGTAGACATGAGTATCAATTCTTACACCTGGCCCACCAGGAGCATGGAATGCTTCAATTTTTCCTGGAGATGGTAAGAAGGTATTAGGATCTTCGGCATTTATTCGACATTCAATGGCATGTCCAGTAAGAGTTATATCGCTTTGCTTCATGCTAAGTTTTTCACCAGAAGCAACTCTAATCTGCTCAGCAATTAAATCAGTATTAGTTACAAGTTCTGTTACAGGATGTTCAACTTGGATTCTTGTATTCATTTCGATAAAGCTAAAATGGCCATCTTGATATAAAAATTCAAATGTACCCGCACCTGTATATCCAAGTTTAACGCAAGCTTCTGAGCATATAGCACCTATTTTATTGATTTCTTCACGTGATATTCCGCATGCTTGAGTTTCTTCGATAATCTTTTGATTTCTTCTTTGCATCGAGCAATCCCTTTCGCCAAAATGAACAGCATTACCATGTTCATCACTCATTATTTGTATTTCAATATGTCTTGGGTTATCAAAATATTTTTCAAAATATAAGTCACCATTACCAAATGCATTTTTGGCTTCAGTTCTTACAATATTCATACTATTAGCTAATTGAGACTCATCTTCTACAACCATCATTCCTCTTCCACCACCACCATGAATAGCTTTTAGCATTATTGGATAACCTATCTCATTAACCTTTTTTAACATAGCTTTATCAGGCTGTTCTGGAAGCACACCATCAAAACCCGGAATACATGGTACCCCAAAATCTTTCATTGCATTTTTTGCTTTAATTTTATCGCCCATCTTATTTAAAACTTTGCTTGATGGTCCAATGAACTTAAATTTATTTGTTTCAATAATTTCTGCAAACATTTCAGATTCAGATAAAAAACCATAGCCAGGATGAATTGCATCAGAATTTGTGAGTTCTGCCGCACTTATTATTGATGGCATGTTGAGATAACTTTCTTTTGGGTTTGGCCCTCCTATACAAACAGATTCATCTGCAAGTTTGACATGAGCTAATTGTCTATCAGCTGTGGAATGAACAGCAACGGTTTTGATATCAAGTTTTTTACATGCTCTTAAAACTCGAAGAGCAATTTCACCTCTATTAGCAATCAATACTTTCTTAATCATTCTATTACGAATAAAGGTTGATCAAATTCTACCGGTTCAGCATTATCAACTAATATTTCTAATATCTTACCATCTGTTTCTGCTTGGACTTGATTCATCATTTTCATTGCTTCTAATATACATAAAGTGTCACCCTTTTTAACAGTTTGTCCAACGGTTACAAATGGTTTTGATTCGGGAGATGCCGATGCATAGAATGTTCCAACCATTGGAGAATTAACAGTATTTTTATTTTCACTTACCTTAGTCTCTTTTATGGTTGAAGCGCTATCAACAGCTTCTGTTGATTGTTGCGGCGGTGTAAAAACGGGCTGCTGCATAACTTGTTGAACCGGAGTAGCTAGACTAGAGGTATTTCTAGATAGCTTAATCGACTCCTCACCTTCTTTAACTTCGATTTCAGCAATTCCGCTTTCTTCTAAAAGTTCCATTAATTTCTTAATTTTTCTTAGATCCATATTTAACCTCTTCGTATAATTGATGACAATGCGAATTCATATCCAGCAGTTCCTAACCCTGTAATAAGACCAGTGCTTATATCTGACAAAAAAGATTTTTTTCTAAAATCTTCTCTACTATAAATGTTTGAAATATGTACTTCTATGAAGGGTATATTAGTGCCAAGAAACGCATCTCTTAATGCAACGCTTGTATGAGTGAAAGCGCCAGGGTTAATGATTACATAATCAACTAAATCTTTTTTGGCTTGATGCAATCGATCTATTAAACCATCTTCTGAGTTAGATTGAAAAAAATCAATATCTACAACGCTTTCTGAGGCCTTTGTTGTTAATTTATCTTCAATATCAAGGAGTGTTTCTGTACCGTATATCTCTGGCTCTCTAGTGCCGAGAAGGTTTAAATTAGGGCCATTAAGTACTAATATTTTCACTTTATATGTATTTAAATAATTTTAGGTGATTTTATCTGAAGTTAAGAGAAAATAGAAGATTTATTTTACTTTTTTACAATATTTAATATTTTTAAGAGATCATCGCTCTCTATAAACCCAACAACCCTTGCGCTTTCAATTTCGTTACCATTTTTATCATAAAAGAACAGAGCAGGTGGACCAAATATACGCATAGACTGTAAATATGCCGAATGATTTTCGTTAGTATTAGTTATATCAAATTTTATAAGTTTTAATTCATTGAGAATAACGCTTACCTCAGGAGTACTAAAAGTATATTTTTCTAGTTCTTTACAGGCAACACACCAATCTGCATATAAATCCACCATAACTGGCTTTTGTGAATTTTTTATTTCTTTCTCTAGTTCTTGAGTAGTTCCAACTGTAATGAATTCTACATATCTTTCTTTTTCAATGAAGCTCGTCTTAGGTTCATAATATGTATTATTTTGAATACCATAAATCTGCAAAACAGAATATATCAAAAGAAATAATGAGCTAGTATAGGTAAAAATTTTTGAAATATTATTGCTAATAATTTTCAATGACTTCATTAAAATGATTATCATTATTATTGATAATGCTGACCATAAGTAAGCAGCTGATTCTATTGATAATATTCTTTCCAGTAACCAAATAGATACTATTAAAAATAAAATACCGAAAAAGTAATTCACAAGCTCTAAGTATCTCCCTATTTTAGAAATTAGTTTAGTGGTAGTAGATCCCAGTATAATTAGAGGAGTACCCATACCAATCCCTAATGCAAAAAGAGCTAGACCTCCAACGAGAACATCACCTGTACTTGCAATATAAATTAGTGCCCCGATTAGAGGTGCAGTTACACAAGGACCTACGATTAAAGCGGAAAGTATTCCCATAACTGCTACATCTCTAGAAGTACCTGATTTTTGTTTATTACTCAATTTGGTGAATAATGTTTGAATGGATTTAGGCATTTGTAGATTGAAGAATTTAAACATTGCTAAAGCAAATAAAAGAAACAAAAATGATATTGAACCTAATACATATGGGTTTTGAAGACTTGCTTGAACATTAGTGCCAGAAAGAGCAACAATTATCCCTGCTGCCGAGTAAGTTATAGACATACTTAGTACATAAATTAAGGACAAAGTTACAGATCTTTTTTGCGACACATTCCCTTGCCCAGCAATAATTCCAGTAAGTATTGGCACCATTGGTAACACGCATGGCGTAAAAGCTAGCAATAACCCAGCAAGATAGAAAATCAGTGTATTGTAAAATAAGGAATTTGAGAGTAATGAATCACTCATTGCATTTTGACTCTCAAACAAAGATGTCTTTTTAAAACTACTTACCGAAGACTTTTTTTTTAGAGATATTGTTTTGAATACTGGAGGGTAGCATAATCCCGCATCCGCGCACCCTTGATACTTAATTTTGATTTTATGAGCATCATCTATACTTCCTTCAAAAAATATATCAGCTTCTGTAGAGTAGTAGTAGACATCCACGTCACCAAAAAATTCATCTTTCTTTTTCTTGCCCTCTGGCATTTCAACTTTAATAATGTTATTAGATTTATCAAGTGATTTGAATTCAAACATTCCCATATATAAATAGTATCCTGGTTGAATTTTCCAATTAATTTTTATCTGGTTTTCTTCAACTACCTGATAGTCAAATTTAAATGCATCGTCTGGAGAAAGAAATTCTGATTCACTTTTCGGCAACTCAGCAAAAACATGATTTGTTCCTATTAATGGAATTGTAATTAAAAGCATTATTAAGCTTATTTTTTTTAATACCGATATCATTTTATAGTCGAAATATTTCTGTTATCTTAATTTATCTTATTATTTCAGGGGTTACGGCGTTATGCAATTACTCAATTATTTTTTAATAGATTAAATATACTCAATGTATTAGAGCCCATGTAAATGATAATTTTTTATTTTTACCATATAATCATTTCATGAAGATTTCCGGGTACATTCTAATTTTAATACCTTTATCAGAACTTATAATCTTTATAGAGATTGGTTCATATATTGGAAGTTTAAATGTTATTCTTTGGATTTTTCTTACCATATTCATTGGAATATATTTAATAAAATCCAAACTTAGAAGCTTAAAGTTGAGTCTATTTAATATAAGAAGCATTCAGGATATACAGCAGCAGTATACAACTGATATATATTCCCTACTAGCTGGTATATTGCTAATTGTGCCTGGTTTCCTAACTGATACATTAGGTTTTTTCTTATTGCTGCCATTCATTAGACCTATGATTTCTAAATATGTAAAAACTGACAATAAAAAAGCTGATAGGGACAACAATAAGACGAATATTATTGATGGTGATTATAGAGATGACGAGTAGTTTTTTTATATCAGTCCTTGAAATTCTTGCTAAAGTCCATATCATTAGCAGTCGAAGGGTTAGAGTGCTAACCATTAATTTATAGAGAGGTAAATAATGAATATAAGACCATTACATGATCGTGTAATTGTGAGACGAACAGAAGAGGAAAAAACATCACCAGGCGGTATTGTGATACCTGACAGTGCTACTGAAAAACCAGTCAAAGGTGAAATTGTTGCTGTTGGTAAAGGTAAAATACTTGAAAATGGCGATATTAGACCTCTAGACGTTAAAGAAGGGGACCAGATTCTCTTCGGAAAATACTCAGGAACAGAGATAACTATAGATGGTGAAGAGATGCTTGTTATGCGAGAAGACGACATCACTGCAATCATAACTAACTAATATTTGAGGATAAAATAAAATGACAGCAAAAGAAGTAAAATTCGGCGATGACGCAAGAAAGAAACTAGCAAATGGTGTAAACATTCTTGCTAATGCCGTTAAGACAACATTGGGACCTAAAGGAAGAAATGTTGTACTAGATAAATCATTTGGTGCTCCAACCGTAACAAAAGACGGCGTATCTGTAGCAAAAGAAATCGAACTAAAAGATAAGTTTGAGAATATGGGCGCTCAGATGGTAAAAGAGGTTGCATCACAAACTTCAGATATAGCTGGTGACGGAACAACTACTGCTACAGTTGTTGCTCAAGCTATATTAAAAGAAGGTTTGAAATGTGTAGCTGCTGGAATGAATCCTATGGATCTTAAGAGAGGGATTGACAAAGCAGTATCAGTAGCGGTTGAAGGATTACAAAAAATGTCAAAACCATGTACTGATCAAAATGCCATAGAACAAGTAGGAACAATATCTGCAAATTCTGATAAAGATATCGGATCTATCATAGCTGAAGCTATGGATAAGGTCGGTAAAGAAGGGGTAATTACTGTTGAAGAAGGTCAATCATTAGATAATGAGCTTGATGTAGTTGAAGGAATGCAATTCGATAGAGGCTATTTGTCTCCATACTTTGCTACAAATCAACAAAATATGACTGCAGAACTAGATGATCCTTATGTTTTATTGTTTGATAAAAAAATAACAAACATAAAAGATATGCTGCCAATTCTTGAAGGTGTTGCAAAAGCAAGCAAACCACTACTTATTATCGCAGAAGACGTTGAAGGTGAAGCCTTGGCAACTCTTGTTGTAAATAGCATCAGAGGTGTTGTAAAAGTGGTAGCAGTGAAAGCACCCGGATTTGGAGATAGACGTAAAGCTATGTTAGAGGATATTGCGATTCTAACTGGCGGAACAGTTATATCTGAAGAAGTTGGTCTTAGTCTTGAAAAAGCTGAATTAAAAGACTTAGGTACTGCTAAGAAAGTTACTGTAAATAAAGAAAACTCTACTATTATTGATGGCGGTGGTGACAAGACTGCAATTGAAGGTCGCGTAACTCAAATTCGTTCTCAAATTGAAGAGGCAACATCTGACTATGACAAAGAAAAAATGCAAGAACGTGTTGCTAAATTAGCTGGAGGCGTAGCTGTAATTAAAGTTGGAGCTGCAACTGAAGTTGAAATGAAAGAGAAGAAAGCAAGAGTTGAAGATGCTCTCCATGCAACTAGAGCTGCTGTTGAAGAGGGTGTTGTTGCAGGTGGGGGAGTCGCAATGTTAAGAGCTAGACAAGCTCTTAAAAAGCTTGAAGGCGACAATCCTGATCAAACACAAGGTATTGCAATTGCGACTCAAGCAATGCAAGAACCTCTAAGACAGATAGTAACTAATGCAGGTCAAGAAGGCTCTGTAATTTTAGCAAAAGTTGAAGAAGGAAAAGATTCTTTTGGATACAATGCATCTACAGGTGAATTTGGTGACATGTTAGAAATGGGAATATTAGATCCTACTAAGGTTACTAGAACTGCATTACAAAATGCTGCTTCTATAGCCGGACTAATGATTACCACAGAAGCTATGGTAACTGAACTTGCTAAAGATGATGAGCCAGCAGCACCTGCTATGCCTGATATGGGCGGCATGGGCGGCATGGGTGGTATGGGTGGCATGGGAATGTAATGCCCCTCACTCATATATTAAATTTCAAAGCCTCTTTTTAGAGGCTTTGTTATTACTAAATCCATAATGTTATAATAATTTATGGATAAGCATTGGTTAAAAAAATATCCAAGCAACTTAGACGAAAATCTTGGAAACTTAGATCATGACACAGTCGCTGATTTAATCGAATCTTCAGCTGACAAATTCACGAATAAAATCGCTTTCTCATCATTCAATACTAATATTAATTTTAAAATGCTTAACCTTTTATCAAAAAGATTGGCGGCATATATGCAGTTTTTAGGTGTTAATAAAAAAACTAAAATCGCTATTATGTTACCTAATTTATTAACCTACCCTATCACATTATTTGGAACATATTTTTGCGGGGCAACAGTTGTTAATATAAATCCCCTTTACAAATCAAGAGAAATTGAGCACACATTAATTGATTCAAAAGCTGATTATATATTTGTTCTAGATAAATTCTTTAAAGAGCTAGAACCATGCATCAAGAAATCAAATCTTAAGGGAATTGTCATTTGTAGAGTAACAGACTTACTTAATCCATTAATGAAACTAGTTATAAGCAGTATTCTTTTTTTTAAAAAAGAAAATATTAAAATAAAAAAAACAAAAGAAATACTATTTTTTAAAGATATTATTTCAAATAACTTCAGTTATAAAGATACTCATTCAAATCCTAGTGATATTGCTCTTTTGCAATATACAGGCGGTACTACTGGAAAATCAAAAGCGGCTATTCTTACGCATAAAAACCTACTTTCAAATATACAGCAGGTACATAATTGGATTAAGCCACATGTTAATGATGGTAAAGAAATAATAATAACAGCCTTACCTCTATATCATATATTTTCATTTACCGTTAACTGTTTAACATTCCTAAAGATTGGGGCAGAGAATGTCCTTGTTGCAAATCCAAGAGATATAAAGTCATTTATCAAGATATTAGAAAAGAAAAAATTTACTATTATTACTGCTGTAAATACCCTATTTAATCTTCTTTTAAATAGCAGTAAGTTTAAAAAACTTAACTTTGAAAAATGTAAAGTTTCAGTAGGCGGTGGCATGGCTGTACTTAGTGAGACCGCTAAAAAGTGGAAAAAGGTTACAGGTACTGAAATCACACAAGGCTATGGCCTAACAGAGACTTCGCCAGTAGTTACAATCAATAGAGTAGATGAAAAGTATAATGGATTTATAGGCTTACCATTACAATCAACAAATATAAAAATTATTGATGAAAATGAAACTGAACTAGATATTGATCAACCTGGAGAATTATGTGTTTCTGGCCCTCAAGTTATGTCTGGTTATTGGAATGACTCCTCTAATTGTTTTACTTCTGATGGTTATTTCAAAACAGGAGATATTGCGTTTATAAATTCTGAAGGGTATATAAAGATAGTTGATAGAAAAAAAGATATGATAATTTCCTCGGGATATAACGTTTATCCAAATGAGATTGAGGACTATTTAAGCACTCACAAAGATATTATTGAAGCAGGAATTATTGGTATACCTGACAAAAATAGAGGAGAGTCAATAAAGGCATTTGTGGTAAGTAAAAATCCGAATATTAATTCATCAGATATTATTAAATTCTGTAAGTCTGGTTTAACAGAATATAAGATACCAAAATCCGTAATATTCATTAAAGAATTACCTAAAACAAATGTAGGTAAAATATTAAGACGCAAACTTAGAGAGCTATAACTGATTTTTGAATAACATTAGATGATCTATGACTGGTTTTATACCTATACTTTCGTTTAATGAATGGTTATGGTGACTAGGTGTATAACAGTAGATTCTTTGTCTGTCTTTAAGTTCAAGATGGTATAAAAAATCAGAACCATAGAAAACTTTATCAATAACTTTTGCAGATTCTGTAGAATCATCATCATGTATGATGTCATCTGGTCTGATTAGAACATATACCTCTTCATTTGCTTTAAAATCTTGAGTATTACCAAATATTGTACCAAGAACAGTATCAACATGATTAGCATCTTTTACTTTTGCCTTCATAAAACTTGTAATTCCAAAAAAGTTTGCAATCTCTTTAGATGAAGGTTTGTGATAAAGATTATAAGGAGTATCATACTGTGCTATTTTTCCATCACTCAGAAATGCAATTTTATCAGACATAGTAAAAGCTTCTTTCGGGTCATGCGTTATTAATATTGCAGTTGTCTGCTCTTTTTTGAGAATTTTTTTAATATCAATCATTAAATTGTCCTTTAATTCTTGATCTAATGCACTGAAGGGTTCATCTAAAAGAAGTATTGTCGGTTTAGGAGCCATTGCTCTAGCTATTGCCACTCTTTGTTGTTGACCTCCAGATATTTGATGTGGGTATCTATTTTTAATAAGACCAATATTTAACATATTTTCAAGCTCAAGAGCTCTGGAGTTTTGATTTATTTCTGTGTCTTTAAACAAACCAAAGCATATATTTTCCCTTACTGTCAGATGCGGAAATAGAGCTAAATCTTGAAATATTACACCAATATTTCGTTTATCAACACTTATGAATTCATTTGAGTTATCAACAACACTATTGTCTATTTTGATATTACCGCTTGATATATTCTGATACCCAGCAATAGATCTAATTAATGATGTTTTTCCTGATGCGCTTGAACCCATTAATGATACTATCTCACCATTCTGTATGGAGAGATTTATGTCATTTAAAATTATATTTTCGTCTAAAGTTATCTTTACGTTTTGTAATTCCAGTTTACTTTGATTCATTATTCATAATACCTCTAGACAATATTATAACGGGTATTAAACATATAATAATTAAAATTAAACCCGGCATACCCATAGAAGAAAGATTTTCGGATTCTGCTAGTTCATATAAGTGAACCGGCAATGTATTAAAATTGAAAGGCCTAAGAATCAAGGTTATTGGTAATTCTTTTACAATATCCACAAATACAAGAATCATGGCAGTATAAATTGTAGGTAGTAAAATAGGGAGATGAACTTTAAAAAGTGTTTGTAATTTACTCAAACCAAAACTAGAAGCAAGATGATCATAGTTATTAGAAATTTTATTTAAACCTGAATCTAATGTTTTAAGAGAAATAGTAGAAAATCGAATTAAATATGCAACTATTAACAAGTAGAATGTACCTGAAAGAATAGTTATTGGTTCAAATCCGAATATAGATGGTAATGAGTTTTCTAACATACTCACAGGACCTATTACAGCTACCGCAAGTACAACACCAGGAACAGCATATCCAACAGATAATGTTTTTGATAAAAAATTGTTAAATAGGTTTTTGTTACTTCTAATCAAATAAGCTACATTAATAGTAAAAAACAGTATTAGTATGGAGCTGATTAAAGCGATAATCGCACTGGAGTTCAATAAAGATAATACAAATATTAAATTGATTTCTTCAAAAGAATAGGAGATCCAATAGATTAATTGTAATACTGGTATTAAAAAACCTATTGCAAGTATAATACTGCAGTATGCACACAATGAATATCTAACTTTCCTTGAGATATTTTCTACTTTTATTGGTTTAATATTATTAATAGGATTAGCAAATCTTTTTTTTCCTCTTGAAAGTTGTTCAAAATAAACAAGAAGGAATATTAATGTTAATAAAATTGAAGATAAAAAAAATGAGCTTGTTTCATCTCCTAAAACAAACCAAGCTCTAAAAATACCCGTGGCAAAAGTAGGGACTCCAAAATATTGAACTGTCGCATACTCGGCAAGGGTTTCCATAATAACAAAGCTTACTCCAGCAATCACGGCGGGCCTTATTATTGGAATTCCTATTTTTGTAAGCCTTTGCAATCTATTTAATCCCATAGATTGCCCGACTTCAAAAACAGTACTACTATGATTAGAGAGAGCAGGCAGGCATAACAAGTATATATATGGGTAGAGACTTATACTTAATATAAGTATAGCGCCATAAATATTTCTTATATCATATAAATCATAAACTGATGCGCCGCTATTAAAATATAGCTCAAAAAAGTTGAATAATATTCCAGATGTCTCATTTATTCCTGCATATATATATGCATTTACATAGGCAGGGATGGCCATAGGTAAAATTAATAACCAACGAAATAAGTTTACACCTGGAAAATTATACATTGAAATTATCCATGCTAATGATGTCCCTAATATTATGGTAATAAATGCTACTGCTACGACTATTATTAAAGAATTTACAATGTAATCATGTAAAAGATAGTTTTGGATATGAATCCATGTCTCATTACTATCATTAAAGATATTAAAAAAGATAAATAATATTGGAGTTACAAATACCAATAGAAATAATGAAAGTAGAAGTAAGTTTATATCTTCAAGATTCTTTGGCAAGGCTTTACTTCCATCCAGCTTTATCGAATATTATTCCAGCTTGATTATTCAGACTTCCCAATGTAGTGAGACTCATCATATCCATTTTGAAGGGATATCCCCACGATTTAACTATATTCGAAACCTCTATGTCTTGTCTTATAGGATATTCATGATTTTTTTTTGCATATATCTCTTGAGCCCTGTCACTAGCTAAAAACTCAATCAGCTTTGTAGCACTATCAATATTTTTTGAGTATTTTGTAATTAAAGCACCACTAATATTTATATGAGCTCCTCTATCATTTTGGTTAGGAAAAATTATTTTTATTTTTTTTGCATATTCTCTTTCAATTTCTTTTTTAGATGTAATCCATTTACCCAGATAATATGTATTAGCTAACGTAACATCACATTTACCCAAAACTACAGATGTCATTTGTGACCTATCATTCCCTTTTGGGCTATGAGAAAAATTTCTAACTACATTAGATGCCCAGTCATACGCATATAATTCTCCATTATGATGAATTATTGAGCTCATTAATGACTGATTGTAAATATTACTAGAAGATCTGATACAAACTCTATTTTTCAATTCTGAATTTGCTAAGCTTTCATAAGTAGAAATTTTTGATGGTGAAATATTATTAGGATTATACATTATCACTCTTGATCTTATTGAAAGGCCAAACCAATGATTATCAATATCTCTAAGATGCGCAGGCACTAACTTCATCAGCTTATTAGAACGGATAGGAATAGATATACCTTTAGTTTTTGCATCATGCAAATTCCCAGCATCAACAGTTAAGAGTATATCTGCTGGAGTTGATTTACCTTCATCAATTATCTTTTTAATCAGCACTTTGCTTTGAGCGCTGAGTATATTAACTTTAATTCCAGTTTCTTTTGTAAATTCATCCGTTAATGGTTTTATTAAATATTCTTTTCTAGCTGAATATATATTTACTTCATCAGAAAAAGTAACGTGCGCTGGAATCATAAAAATGATAAGTAAGAATGTGAGAATTGCTTTATTTTTCATATATGTTCTTCTAAATAAGAATGATTATCATTATTATAATAAAAGCTATATAATTCAAGCTTTTTATCTAATTTCTTATATTAATTATTCAGTCTAATTTCCCAAATATTAAATACATGATATAGTTTTCACTTATTAATCATATATAGGAATGCTCATGATAATGTCTGACCTGAAGGGTAAAATATGGATGGATGGCAATTTGGTTGAATGGTCAGATGCAAGAATACATGTACTTACTCATACACTGCACTATGGAACAGGAGTATTTGAAGGTGTAAGAGCTTACGAAACATCTAAAGGTCCAGCTATATTTAGATTAGAAGATCACACTAATAGACTATTTGAATCAGCAGAATTAATTGGTATGAAAATACCATTCCATGCAAGTGTATTGAATGACGCACAATCCGAAGTTGTTGCTTTGAATGAATTAAATAATGCATATATACGACCAATGTGTTTCTATGGTTCTGAAGGTATGGGATTAAGGGCTGATAACTTAAAAGTGCATGCTATTGTAGCTGCATGGGACTGGGGATCTTACTTAGGAGATGACAAAATACTTAATGGCATTAAAGTTAAAGTCACTGATTTCCCTAAAAGGTGCGACAAAAGCATGATACACAAAGCTAAGGCTACTGGAAATTATTTATATTCAATGCTTGCTCTTAAAGATGCATTAAATTCTGGCTTTGATGAGGCTCTGATTCTAGATATCGATAACAACGTGAACGAGGGATCTGGGGAAAATTTTTTTATGATCATTGATAATACTTTTTATACACCTAAGGATGGAACCGTGTTAAACGGTATTACAAGGCAAACAATTATGGAGATAGCAAGTGATTTAAATTATAAAGTTGAAGAAAAAGATATATCTGTTGAAGATGTCAAATCTTGTGACGAAGCTTTTTTTACAGGAACTGCCGCAGAAGTGACTCCAATTATTCAGGTGGATGACAAGAAAATTAATAATGGAAAACCAGGAAAAATTACAAAACAAATACAAACAATATATTTTGATCTCATACGAGGTAAAATAGAGAGATACAATAACTGGCTAACATATATAAAAAATGTTTAAAAAGAGAAATATACTTGTTATTGGCGATATAATGCTGGATAAATACAGTCATGGTAACATGAATAGAATATCACCCGAAGCACCTGTCCCTATAGTAGATATTAATAAAGTCACCTTCAAACCAGGCGGTGCCGCGAATGTAGCTAAGAATTTATCTGCTCTTGGGATGAACGTTACCCTATTGGGTATAACAGGAGATGACCCAGAACTAAAAGAATTAATTAAAATTTTGAGACATACTGATATTAAATTTGACCCAG
>Ga0255759_10000198_pt1 | contig 55193 bp, 22 predicted proteins | sample 101ome_20_FD_179959 | JGI IMG/M metagenome (GOLD analysis project Ga0255759, IMG submission 179959) | Coastal salt marsh microbial communities from the Groves Creek Marsh, Skidaway Island, Georgia - 101404AT metaG (version 2) | ecosystem: Environmental > Aquatic > Marine > Intertidal zone >... | reverse complement strand
GGAAGAAGTAGTCTTCGTTGATTGATAGAGGATTGTATGATGAGTCTATGACATTCTGACCGCCCCCTGTTGACGATGGGATCCTTCTTTGATGGATTTCCGTCTTAACACGTTCTACAAATTGCATCGCAAGGTGCGATGGCATGTTACCCACATCAACGTAGAATACTCTGCGCTCCGGCGCACGTTGGACACGATAGATGATTATCGCATCTTCAAGCAGTTCTTTCTGCTTGTAAACTTTAAAAATAGTTTCTAGTAAACTGTTACCAAAAGGAAAATTATTATCTAAACCTTCACTCAATGAAAGATGTACTACATGCTCAGATTCAACAGCAACTTCTGAGTCATCAGTTGTAAATCTACTTCCACTCATACTTTGTTGCGGCTGGCCTACCATTCCTCGTGCACCGCCAGTTGGCTCGTACTGCGACCCGCCTCCGCCAGTTATATTTCCGTTTGTTTGGTATGGAGTTGTTGCTACCATTTCTTTAAAATTAAAATTAATATTTTTTAAGATATATTGTTCAGGAATTTTTCCTTCTGATTCATTTACAATAATACGTGTTACATTTGCAGGATCAACATGAAACAGTTTTTTAGTTTCTGGGTCTCTTAAGAAAAATTGATCTCCATACTTAAAGACATTTCTTAATATTCGAAACATTCGTGTTTCGAAATTCTGTAATTTACACCATTGTTGTAAATACTGCTGTATAATTGTTGTTTCGGCATTTGTTGCTTCTGACTTAAAATCAATTAAAAAAGGCGTATTGTTTCTTTTATTTACTTGGGTGCAAAATTCTGCAAGTATATCAAGTGCAGCATTAACCTCCGAGTCAAGATCCATAGTGTTATATTGACCATAACGCTCAACACGATTAGGCGATCCTACATATACGTCTGGTAAGTAGCTTGAGTAGTTAGAGCGTGCTGGTCCAGCCATTGATCCACTTTTTGCGTTTGTAAAGGGAGAATACGACCCACTTGGATTATTTCCTGTAGGTACTGGTGTAAAATATTTTTTCCAACTCATTCAATTCTCCGGTTATGAAACAGATCTAGCAATATCATTGCCTCTAGATCTTGTGTTTACTTCAATTAATCCTTGCTTCGCAGTATGAAGTTTTAATTCATCTAATACCAATCTTAAAGTACTATTTACTTCATCAGTTGCTGATCCGCCGCCACTTGTTGGACTTATTTGTGTTAGTACACTTGCAGCATTTTGTGTAGATCTTCCTCTTCCTCTGCTATTTTGCGAACCGCTTAACTCTTCGTTTAACTTTTCAAGTGCGTCTACGAGTTCTAACATAGCTTCAGTATAACTTCTAACACCGTCAGTGTCAAGTCCATTTTTTATTATATCTAAATTATCTTGTAAATTTTCAATATTAGCAAATGTTGCTATGGCACTTTGTGTGTCCATCAGTGATTCAGCGCCTTCAACAGCAGGAGTAGCATCTATACTAGCTTGTGCAGATACAGTATTATCATCTCCAAATAGTGATTTACCTTCACCGCCTAACCAAGTTGGAAGATATGCTTTGAAATTTGGCATTTCAAAGTCAAAGTCAAAAAATCCTTTTACTTTGTCGATTATTCCTTGGAACATATCTTTGATGCTTGGCAGTTCAAAATTTTCTAAACTAAAAAATCCTGTTACAGTGTCCCATGCAGTTTGTGCTAAATTTTGTATGCTAAATGCAGGTGCATCTTCTCCAAAAGTAAAGTATCCTTTAACAGTATTCCAAGCATCTGTTGCTAGTTGACTGATACTATAAGTTGTTCCATCAAGACCAAACCAGCCTGTTACTGTATTCCAAGCATCTGCTGCAAGGTCACTAACACTATATGTTGTTCCGTCTAGTCCAAACCAACCAGTCACAGTATTCCAAGCATCTGCTGCAAGGTCACTAACACTATATGTTGTTCCGTCTAGTCCAAACCAGCCTGTTACTGTATTCCATGCATCTGTTGCTAAATTACTGATTGAATATGTTAGAGCATCTCCAGTCCAAGTCCACCAACCTTTTACTGTTTCCCATGCACCACTTGCTAGATTGCCTATACTATATGATGCAGCATCTTCACCTGTACCAAAACTAAAAAATCCTGTAATTGTTTCCCAGGTACCTTTAAATAATTCAATCAACTTGTCTTTACCAACAACTCCAATAATAGCAGCAGTAATAAGTCCTGGTAATCCTATTACAGGAGCAGCAATTAGTGCTCCCAGTCCTACTATACCGCCTACAATTATATCATCCCAAGTTATATCAAAATTTAACAGTCCGGATATTGAACTTTTAATACCATCCATGACCCATGACATTAGGCCGCCGCCTTCACCTCCACCGAATAATCCTTGCACATCTTGTTCTAAAGGTTCTCCATTTACTTCATCACCTGCTTTTGCACCAAACAATGCAGTTTTTAGATCAAATTTTCTAAAATTATCCATAAAATTGCTGATTGCTTCTTTGGTGTCATTTATTGCATCTTTAAATGTTTGAAAATCTTTTTTGAAATCGTCACCGCTTAAATATTCTTGCAACGAATCTGCAAGTCCGTTAATTTGATCTAATAGTGTTCCTGTGCCTGCGGCTAGTTCTGTACCTATAAAATCAAGAACCTTACTGTCAATAAACGCTGATTCAAATTTGCTTCTTACGTCTTGTACTGTTTGTTCAAAGTTTGTAAGGAATGCTGTTAAAGGCTGACGTTTTGCATCTGCATCTGCTTGTTCGGCTGCGGCAGCAGCAGCTTTTGTTTGGCGCTGAGTGTAAGTTCTCACTTCAGCAAGTGATCCTAGTAGACCATCAAACCCCTCTTTACCCATAAGTGCTTGCACTTGTGCAGGATCCATTGAGTCAAACGCACGAGTAATCTGAGGTGTAAGTTGTGCAAGTCTTCGTTGAAATTCTTCTTGACTGATACGTCCTGTTGCATTTGCTTCGGCTAGTTCTTTGAAACCTGGAACAAGAGATGTTAAAACTTGTCCTACTTCTGTTTGTGGTATACCGTCAGACAAGTCTTTGAATGCATCTCCTAATCCAGGAACCATTGTTGTAAGATGAGCCAAGTTGTTGTCAAAATTTTGTAGTGCTTCGCCTGACAGTCTTGCCCGCAGTACGTTAATATTTGCAGCCTGAGCATTTTGATTCATTTGTTCTTGGAGCTCTTTGCGATTTTTTCCTGTAATTTTCGACAACTTGTCTAGTTCTGTGAGATAGTTTTGTGCGCCCTCAATAAGCGATCTATCACTTCTTCCTCTTAATTGTCCTGCAAGAGCTTGATTCTCTAAATAGTCTACCATTCCTTCATTAAGTGATTCTTGAGTAAAGCCTAGTTGCATAAGGCCACGTTCCGAACTACGCAGTTCTTTGGTCATTGAGCCTAGACGCTGAGCACCTTGAGTTACTGTGCTTCCTAACATTGTTAGAGTAGTAGAATTATTTCCAACCATTGATGCAAATTGTTCTAATGATAAACTAGCATCTGCTGATGCTTGTCTCATTGCAAACAAGTCTCCACCGAAGCCTGCACCAACATCACTTAACTGTCTAAATGTATCTACACTGTTTTGAAAATATCCGGTAAGTAACCCAAGATAGTCGCCAACCAATGGGAGATGCTGTACAAAATCTCCCATTTGATTTCCGCCCATAAGAACTTCAGCGGCAAAATTCTTAAGTGAAGCACCCACTGCAAAAATTCCAGAAACTGTTGCATCTGCTAGTGCGTCACCGAATCTTTTTAATTTCTTTGTATTTTCACCTGTTTCTTTACTATTATCTTTGCGTTTGTCGCGCTCTGTATCTATAATTTTTATACCGTCTTTTTGTGCTTTGTTATATAGACGTTGTGCCTTTGCAGCAGCAGATTTGCCTTTGTCTCCTCCAAGTGCTTCCATAGCCGCGAGAAGATTAAGTAGTGTTGCTTCACTAGCAACACCGTCATTGCCTACATTACTAATTTCTACTTGTTCAGCCAAATCAACAATTTCCAATTAACTACGTATATAAATAAAATAGATACATATTTTTATAATTGTATTTATACGGAGACAATCATGGCAGAATTTAACCCAGCGCAGCACGAGGAAAATCCTCTAAAAAAATACTTTAGACAAGCTAAAGTTTACATTACATTGCCTAGCAAAGGCAATTTTTGGCCGCAAGGCACTATAGATATGCCAGACAATGGTGAATTACCTGTGTTTGCTATGACTGCTAAAGACGAACTTACTATGAAAACTCCAGATGCCCTTCTAAACGGCGAAGCAACAGTAAGTGTTGTAGAAAGTTGTGTTCCTGCAATAAAAAATGCATGGAAAATGCCAAGTGTAGATCTCGATACGATCTTGATTGCTATAAGATTAGCCACTTATGGCGACAAAATGGATATAACTACCACAGTACCTAATACAGATATAGAAAAAAGTTATACACTAGACCTTAGACAAGTTTTAAACACTTTGGTAACCAATAATTTTAATAATGTGCTAGAAATTAACGGTATGACTGTTCATCTAAGACCGCTCACCTATGAAGAATTCACAGAAGCAAGTATGAAAACATTTGAAGAACAACGTATTTTTAATCTTGTAAATGATGACGAAATGTCAGACATGGAAAAGATTAAAAAGTTTAATCAAAGTTTTAGAAAGCTCACAGAACTAACAGTATTTACAATTACTAAAAGTGTTGTGAAAATTGAAGTAGGGGAAGATGTAGTTACTAACCCTGATCACATAAGAGAATTCATAGAAAATGTTGACAAAAGTTTTTACAAAGAACTGTCGGATCATTTAACCAAAGAAAAAGAAAAATTCAGTATTAAACCTTTGGAAATTCACAGCACCGATGAAGAAATAGCAGAAGGTGCTCCTGCTGAATGGACACTGCCTATAGTATTTGATCAATCAAATTTTTTCGCATAAGGATCTTGCCTTTAACCGTAGGTGAGATCCTAGAAGAAACTGAAAAAATCGAAAGTCATCAAAAACAAATAAAAAGCGAACTACTTAAAATCTGTTGGTACATGAGAGGCGGCGTTACTCTCCAAGAAGCATATAATTTATCTCACGAAGATAAAATGCTCATTAGCGATATAGTAAAAGATAATATGGAAACTACAAAGAAAAGCGGCTTGCCATTCTTTTAACGGGTTTTAATACTTTTTAAAAGTTGATCAGCAAGTCTACGTTTTTCTTTTGCATTTAAACCTATAGCAAGCTTTTTTGCCTGTGTGTAATTACTGGTTTTAGGAGATGATGTAACTTTATCATCACTAGGAGCAGTATCTTGTTTAGGTGTAACTTGTTGCCCTGCCATTTTCTTTTGAATTTTGACCTTAAAAATATTATCTAAGCGTTGTGGAGTCATTGGATCACTAGTACCAATATCGCTAGTGTCTACATTTTTTGTTTTAAGAAAGGCAATAACATCATCAGTTGTTGCCTTTTTAACACGTTTACCTTGAGCACCAAGATATGATCCAAATTCATTCTTTAGATTATCAACACTTGCTTGCATATCAGCAGCACCTTTTTTCTCTGCCTTACGTAATGCTCTACCTCTTTTAGTCAAAGGGATAAATTCATTTAAAGTTGATTCATCTAAGTCAATAATTTTCATAACGTACTATCTCCTATAACATATTTATGTAATTCGCTACGCGAATTAAGTTTTCGCTATCGCTCAAACTACATACTTCGTTTGTTGATATAAGTTATTATGAAGAAACACATTATTACGAAGTAATAATGTTTAAGTTTCATGTAGATTGTTTCAGTCAGACGGAACCTGTTACGGTTCCAGCCTGTCTCAAAATAGCTTCATGTGAGTTCGCCACAGCCGAGACTTGGAAGTAGGTGTTTTCTGCTGTACAATGGGCTCTGACCTTTCCCAACCTACGTCGACATCGCTTTCGCTACCCGTTGCTTCGTTCCTAGTGCATACGGTTTTTATGTACAATGTGCAGTTTTTCGACAGCCAACATTCAGTCTACGTCAATCAAACGCTCTACTACCGAACGCCGCTCAACGTGTTACGTGTGCTCCTATACGGATGCTTTTTCCACAGCGGTATTTCTAGTCTGGCCCGCTAACCTTATGTGTTGGAATGTTTTGCCTTGATGGTGTGTTCTAATAGAGCTTGTTTTAATTTGTCTGAGCCGCCAACTCTTACATTAATAATTCCGTTATAATACTCATCTGTCTCTAATACACGACGGTCAAACTGCTCTTTAGCCTCTAGATAAGACATTTCGCCTCTGCCTTTGCAAAGATATAATATTTCTCTTGTGAAGTTTTCTGGGCCTAGTGCTTCAACATCAGCTTGTAGTCTATCAGATGATCCCCAATAGTCACGCCAATCGCTTTCTTTGTAGCCTCTACGTTTGTTCTTTTTGCCTTTGAGAGGTGGCTTAGTTGTTTTAAACTTTGCTAGTTTTTTGCCTATGTACTTTTGTCCAGTAGTAATATTGGTTATTAAGTAAACAAAACCCTCATACTCGTCTGGTATAGTGTCTATTTGTTTACCTTGATATGTCCAATTCATACATTATGTATTTCTACCTAAACAGTTAAGTGCCTTTTCTGGTTTTTCGTGTAGTGTTATGATATACGTGTATTTCGTCTGCTCTGTCTTTTGCTAGTTGTCTAATGTCACGTAAACATTTACGTACATATCTATGTGTGCGAACACTATTTTGCCTTTCAAACTTTTCGTTAGCCTTAAAATATTCTAAATATGCTTTGACTAACTGATCGTGAACATCATTTTCCATTAGTCTATTACTTCTATGTCATTTTCGTAGCTAGTAAATCCATTTTCTTTAATAACTTTTAGAACGTGGTTAACTCTTCCTACTAGCTCATCTTTGTGACTAATCAAATAAATGTTTTTGTCACGTTCTCTGCCCATTTTTTTAAGGATGCTTAGTGAATTTTCAACACCAGCAGTATCCATACCACTATCGATCAACTCGTCGATAAACAACAAGTTAATATGTTGATATAAACTTTCCCAAACATCACGGAATGCAAAACTTAATCCAAGAATCAAACGGTTACGCTCACCTCTTGACAAGTTATCAAAGTCTAAGTCTTGTCCTAGTTGGGTAATTTCTACATTTAAGTCGTTTTGGAATACTACTTGGTGCGGTAAGCCTAGTTTATCGAGGTAATATGTGAGCCTGTTGTTCAAATATGCAAGATTTTGATCAATAATCTTTTTACGAATGAAGCTATCTTTGTTTGTAAGTAGCTTTAACAAAAATTCTTGGTGTTCTTTAAACGAAGTTAGTTCGTTTACGATATTCCAGTCAATTTCTTGAAGTGCTGTATTTGTTAAATCGTCTATTTGTGATTGATATGGATCATCTTCTTGCTCTTTACTTAGCAATGCTTGCTTTAAGTTATCTACGTTGTTTCTGTGTTCATATGCTTCTTTTGCAGTTTCGTAAAACGTATTCGGTTTTCCGTTAATATTACCTATTTCTTCAAGGCCAGATAATACTTCTTGCAGTTTATTACCTACTTCGGTTTGATACGCCATTGCATCATTAAGTTCTTTTGCTTTTCTTGACTCAATTTCTGTTTTTTTATCTTCGTGTAATGCTTGTCCACAAGTATAACAAGTAGCATCGTCAAGATTTGCGATGTCTTTTTCGGCTTTTTCAACACTCTTAGTAGCACGTAGCAATGCACTCTCTAATGTGCTTTTTTCTTTATTAAGAGCCGTAATTGCATTGTTTAATTCAGTCCAGTTTTGCAATTTTTCGTGCGCATCTAATTCTAAATCAATATCAACTTTCTCTAATTCATCAATACCGTTGCTAAGTTTTTTTATGTCTTGTTGTTTTTTTGCTAACCAAGCACGTTGATTATTTTTTAAACTATCAATAGTATTTTCAATCTTTGAATTTGCAGTTTGAATAGCTTCAATTTTTAGTGTTTCTTGTGTAATTGTATCTCTTGTATTTCGAATTTGTTCTTTTAACAATTCTGCCTTTTCAGTTAATAATGTTATACCTAACAATTGTTCAATAATATCACGCTGATCGTTTGCTCTCATTGAAAGAAACGGTTCGCTATAAGTGTTGAGTGCAACAATATGTTTAAACATATCGTGACTCATACCAAGAAGTTCACTAATCGATTCTTGTGTTTTTCTACTATCACCTTGCGATTCGTCAATTAGTTCTTGTTCTTGATCATTGACAAAGAATTTAAGTACATTAGGAGAGCGACCGCGCTCAATCCTATAATCTACGCCATTCTTTTCAAAGTGTAGGGTGACTAACATCCCTTTAGAATTTGTCTTATTAATAAGATTATTCCTCTTGATGTTAGTCAGTGCTTGACCGTACAAAGCGTAAGATAATGCATTGATTATCGTTGTTTTGCCTGTACCGTTACGGGATCCGGAATCGTCACCTCCTTGGTCTAAGTTTTCGCCAAGCACTAAAGTGAGCTGTTCGCGATTAAAGTCAACAGCCTGAGTCTGGTTGCCCACACTCATAAAGTTTTTTACAGTTAAATCTTTGATACGAATCATTTATTGTTCAAGTCCATTATAGATGTCTAACAGCATCTTTTTGTTGTAGTTTTCTGTATCTAATTCTGCAATTTCACCGGCAACAATTTGATCTACACTTTCAAACTGTGCAATGTCTAAATCAGTTGAAATTTCTTCTATTTGTTTTTGAGGAATTAATGTAATTTCTCTACATCCGTATTGTTTAATAAATGTTTCTTTGATAAAGTTTGCTTCTTCATAACTAATAGGCAAGTCAAGCGTTACTCTTAGATACATTTTATCTTTGACAAGTGTTTCTGTTTCGTCTAATAATTGAGAAAGTTTAACAGTACGATATTTAGGACAGTTTGACCAGTTAATATATTCTGGTTCTGCATTGTTTTCTCGATCGAGTATCATCATACCACGATCGTCGTCCCAAGCATCTGCATAATTATGCGGAAAAGCATTACCAATGTAATGTACTTTGCCTTGTTTTTGTCGTTTGTGAAAATGTCCTGAAAACACATAACTTTGATTAGCAAAATGCTCAGCCTTTAAATCGCCGTGATCTGGCATTTGTACCATAGCATTCATATAAAATGACGGCAGTTCAAAATGACCAAATACATATTTGCTTTTAAGTTTGGTCATTTTTTTCCATTCGTCGCCTACAAGCCAAGGCACAAGTGTAACATCGTCGATAGTTGTCATTTCGTCAACAAATGTGATACCTGGAATATAAGTTGCAAATGCAGTAGAATTTACATCACGCTTGTCTTTATAATACAAGTCGTGATTGCCATCAAAAAAGAAAAATTGTTCAAAAGCTTTACCTAATTTTTCCATACTACGGATTGTTGCATCCATAGTAGTAAGATTAAGCGAATTTCTGTTGTGATGCCAGTCTCCACAAAAAATACCTGTTTCACAATTATTTTCTTTTGCAGTTGCAATAAACCAATCGATAAATTCTTCGCAGTCGTCGTTGTGTATGCGACTGTTGCCTTTTAGGCCAAAATGGATGTCTGTAAACACCGCAGCTTTCTTAAACAAAGAAAATCCTCCATATATACTTGTTAAAGTATACTATGTAATTATACACTTGTCAACCGCTATTCTTTTGAAAATGATGAAATACTAGCATCTTCATTCCGTTTTACACTAGCTTCCCATTCGCCTTGATGTTGTCTTGTATAACTCGGTGTTAAGTCGTTCATTTCGAGGATGTCGTCTCTAATGTTTTGATTGCGTTTTTCAATGTTGATAACACGCACAAATGAGTTTGTAACTGCTGCTGTGTAATAAGCAAAGGGGTTTTGACTTTTAGACTCATCAAACTGTAGACCAATTTGAGCAAGTTGCAATATTGCTTGTCCTCGCATTTCGTCATTATAAGTGTATCCTCTCACATTTCCTCGTGTTGCATATCTGTCACATAGTTTCATCCACATAAGTGCAAGTTTGTTAGTTGCTTTGCCGTGATCCTTAGAAAAATGTCCATTCTCCATTCCTCCAACCCAGTGAGATTTGCCTACACAAACAAGTTCACCGTCATCGTTGAATTTATAATGCTGGAAAGGTGGAAAATTTAGTTTAGTTTTTGTATCAGCTACAGTTTTTGGATTCTTTTTACGTCCTGGCTCTTCCGGAATGTGATCATACGTCATTATACGAAAGATTATTTCTTCTTTAGTAATGGTTTTATAATCAACTTCGCAATCTGCTTGTTTTACTTTTTCACCATTAATTTTTCTTTTTTCGTAATCTTCGTTAGATAAACGTTTTGCTTTATTTCTTTTTGCTTCTGCAATCGTTCTTATGTTAACTTTCTCTACGCTTTCTAAGATGATGTCATAGTCGGCATAATCTTTTTCTACGTAGCTGTTAAATGTGTTTTTTGATCTGTGTATTTCTTTTAAAATGTCTTTGTTGTTGAGGTAATTTTTAGGTCTCATATACTGCTCCAGTTATAGTATTTATTATAATATACGTAGATAATTTTGTCAACTAAATACTAATGGAGAAATATATTTTATGGGACTGTTTAGTGCATTTAACAATCTTGCTACTAGTGTCAATAATGCGTTTAGCAATATAAATTCAGTATCGAGAACAATTAACAACGTTTCTAGTAGTTTTAATCGAGCTGCTAGTGGAATACGTAACTTTAGTACATCGGGTGGTTTAGTTAATACATTAAACCAAGTAACAAGTATTGCAGGAAATTTAAGGAATACAGTAGGTGCTGTAGATAATTTAATAAATCGCGGAAACAGCCTTTCGAATATTGGTGCTGCTATACGTATGATTGGTAATGCTTCGCAAGGAGTTGGTTATAATGCTGCTCCTAGATCAAGAGAACTTACAAGAGCAATATTGTCTGCTAATGTTTCGTCGGCTGACGAAACTGACTGGAGAGTGAGTATAAGTGTTCCTGGTATTTTTGCATCCTCGCCAATACTTGCTCCATTAGCAGGAACTGGAAACAGAATGATATTTCCATTTAACCCAACAGTGTTAATAGGACATAGTGCGAATTACAGTCAAATTACGCCAACACACTCTAATTTTCCTTATAATGCATATGAAAATAGTCAAGTAGACAATTATACTATTGCTGGAGAATTTTTAAATGAAACAACAGCAGATGCGCAATACTTTATTGCTACGCTTCATTTTTTAAGGACTGTTACAAAAATGTTTTATGGCGGAGAAGGAGACTTAGTAGGACAACCACCTCCTGTTTGTAGATTAAATGGATATGGTAAACACGTTTTAAATAATATTCCTGTCCTTATAACAAACTTTACAACAGATTTTCCAGCTGATGTAGATTATATACAAACAGTTGTAGGTAACGAAACAAACTACGTTCCTGCTCAAGCAACAGTAACGATAACAGCTACGCCACAATACGCAAGAAGATCACAGGCTAGATTTAGTCTTGTTGATTATGCTAATGGTACATTTGTAGGTCAAGATCAAGGATTTGTATAATGGCTGGAAATAATTTTGGACCTTATGGTAAAACAAAAATAAACTCAAACGGATATCTTGACATTTTTGTTCCTAGACCAATTCCTGTTGCAGGCGACGATGTGTTATATACAATTTTGCCTGCGTATAATTATAGACCAGATTTGTTAGCAAATGATTTATACGGCAAAAAAGAATTATGGTGGGTTTTTGCACAAAGGAATCCAGACGTATTAAAAGATCCTGTATTTGATTTTGTTTCAGGAACAGAAATTTATTTGCCGCAAGGTAGTAATTTGCAATCACAGTTAGGCATATAATATGGCTATTAATTTCTCAAGAATAATTAATCAAGCAGCACAAGTTTCTAATGCAGTAGCTAGTGTAAATTCTATTACTAAGGCAGCCCAAACATCTGCTTCATCACTTAATAGTGCAGCAAGGGCTTCAGGAGAAATTTCAAAAGCAGCAAATGATATAAGAATTGCAGTTGGCAGTAATTTGAATGTATCAGAAAACGATCTTTTGCAAGTATCAAAAAGTTTTCAACAAAGAGGCCAACTTGATGTATTTGATCCTAGTAGATTAAATAGTCTTGTTTCAAATCCTGGACAAATTGGAAATGTTGCTGCCGCAGCAAGTACAGTTGCTAATGCTATACAGGGTGTTTCAGGTAGAGGAACTGTTAATGTAAACAGTGGATTAACAAGCGGTTTATCAAAAGTTTCTAATACTTTAGGATCTATTGCAGGAGTTGCAAATACCCTGAGTAGAGTAAGTTCTCAGTTTGGTTCTAGTGTTGGATCTATAAAAAGCAAGTTAAGTTCTTTAAATGGATTTAATATAAGCAGTCTTAATAGTTTAGTTGGATCTTTTGGAGATTTTACAAATTTAGTACAAAATGTTGTAACAGTTGTGCCAAGAGATATTGGAGAATTAATTGGTGCAGTTGGCGGTGAATTTGATCGTTTGAGACAACTTGCAGAACAAGGTGATCTTTCTGGTATAACAGGAGACTTTTTAGACCTTACTTTTAAAAATCCTTGGGACGAAAATCTTGTTAGAAATGCTTCTAGCGGAGGAACTGTTAGTGCAGGCACTGCAAAGAGTAGAATTCCAAATCCATTACGTGAAGCAATTTCTTGGAATTATATTATTACACTTGGTATATTAAATGACAGCGAATTTAATTTTCCAAGTCAGTATAGAGAAACAGATTTTACACAAACCTACATACTTAAATCTGGCGGCGGAAATTTAGGTAAAAGATATAAAACCTATTTAGAAGGCGATCAAGATGCTGAATACTATATAGAAAATTTAGAAATGGATGCCGTTATTGCTCCTAATAGAGCAACTAACGTTGCACTAGGAACATCACTTTCATTTGAAGTTGTAGAACCCTATTCAATGGGACAATTTATTGAGGCAATAATTGGCGCTTCGTCAGAGATTGGATATGCAAATTATACTGATGCTCCGTTTTGTTTAAGAATAGATTTTGTAGGCTGGGACGAATATGGAGAATCTGCAGGAACATTTACACAACCGATTTATATACCTATTTTAATTACGAAAATAGAATTTTCAGTAACAGGAAAAGGAGCAATGTATACTGTAAAAGCTGTTCCTATGAGCGAAACAGGACTAGACGATAAAATCCAAGAATCTAAAGTTCAAATTCAAGCAGCAGGTCAAAAAGTACACGAAATACTTAATGGCGATGAAAAGAGTGTACAAGCAGTTTATAACGAAAGAGTACAAGAATTAGAACAAGCAGGAACGACAATCCAAGAAGATAGATATATTATTGCATTTCCAAAAACTCCAGATGCACTAGTTAATATTGTAAAAAACGCCGGAGGCGATCTAGCTGGTTCAACTTCTTTAACCGTCGATGCACCTGAACAACAAAGAAGAGAAAAAGGGATGGCTAATCCTGAAATTGACAGAAGCACTGAGAAAAAACAGCAAGGTATTGAAGACAATTCTGTACAAGCACCTAGCAATTTATTTACAGTATTAAAAGCTTATGCATCGGACACAGGCAGTATGAATCCTATTGGTTTAAGTGACTTAGTAATTGATACTAACGCTCCAGGAGATACTCCACAAGCTGAACAGGATGCAACTTATGACGAATTCGGAGATGTAGTAGATTTAGGATCTTCCGAAGCAGCAGCAGCTGAAAAAGGCAGAGTTTTTAGATTTCGACAAGGTGAAACAATAACAGATATAATAACAAAAGTTTTGTTAGATAGCGAATATTGCAAAGAAAAATCTACTGAAGAATCTACAAACGGAACTAAGCAGTGGTTTAAGATTGATACACAAGTTTTTATAGACAGAAACCCTGCCGCAGAACTACAAAGAGGCCGCTCACCAAAAATTTATGTTTATAGTATATTACCTTATTTCACAGATGAAGCTAAATTTTTAGCACCTACACAGTCTCCATCAAATACTGAAGGATTAAAAGCGTTAGCACCTAAAGAATACAATTACTTTTATACCGGACAAAATGAAGATGTTTTGAATTTTGATATATCATTTAATAATGCATTTTTCCAAGCAGCATTTGCTAACTATGGTCAAAACAGCGGTACAGTCGCTTTAGATGGAGCTAATAAGAAAACATTACAAAATAGTAACGAAGTAAAAGGTAGTGAAGTTGTTGTAGAAGGTGGTGGTGGAAAAAGAGAACCCGGCGCCCAATTTAAAGAAACAAATGAAATGAGATATAATGCTGCATCAGTAAGCGGAGATATGAGGCAACGCATAGCAGAACAATTTCATAATACACTTATAAACTCTCCTGCAGATATGGTAACGGCTGAAATGGAAATATGGGGAGATCCGTTTTTCTTACCACAACAAACAGGTAACTTTGTAGGAACGCCTACAGGTAATCCAAATGTCCTTGCTGAACAAACTATGAATTATTTGCAAAACGAAGTGATGTGTATTGTAAATTTTAAAACACCATTTGATTATCAAATTCAAGGTGCAACAATGGAGTTCCCGCAAACTGTACCTCAATTTAGTGGGTTATATTCTATTTGGGCTGTGACAAATACGTTTAGCAGAGGTCAATTTAGACAAACATTAAAACTTATACGCCGTCGAGGACAAGATGACACTCCAACTACAAGCAATGTTCCGATTAAACCAAGTGACGACAAAAATATTAAAGAAACTACTGATGGAACATTAGGAGCCAATGGTGAGGGTGCAGGCGCAAACAATTCTGTAAATAGCACAGCAGGAGCATCAAATCCTTGTGATATAACATCTCCTGTAAATGCAGTGCAAGCAGTTCAAAATATAACGCAAGCATCTGCAGAGGATTTGTTAATGAGTATGCCGGTATTTAATAATAAGTCAACAACAGCAGGAGATGATGTAGTGTTTAGTCAACCCGTAATTCAAATAGGCGAATTTGCTTGGACGCCTAACCAAAATATATTTGCAAGTGCGCCAAAAGCAGCTAAACAAGCTGCCGCAGCAGTAACACAGGCTACTTCTACAGTTCAACAAATTGAAAAAACATTACAACAAGCAAATATTGTTGCAAACGCTAGACCTTCAGGACCAGGCGGAAACGGAGGAGTTTAATGCCAGCGGTTACAATAACAGACCAAGAAAAATCTTTGCTAGATTTAATTGCAAAAGGTGAAGCTGTCGCAGGCGCAGACCCTTATACAAGTTTGTGGCCTGGAAGTTCGGAACCAGCACTAGTTCAAATGACTTGTGCTGAAGTACAACGCTTCCAACAACAACGAATAGACAACGGATTTAGATCAAGTGCTTGCGGAAGGTATCAGTTTATTAAAAGAACACTTACAGCAGCAATTGAAACACTTGGAATAGACCCTTTAACTACAAGATATACTGCCGATGTGCAAGATGCACTAATTATAGGTATTTTAAAAAGATATAGAAGACTAAATGATTGGCTTGCTGGTACTTACGCTACAGATAAATTTATGATTAAACTTGCACAAGAATTTGCAAGTATGCCTGTACCTTATGCTATGCAAGGACAGTCAAGAAGAGTTAATAAAGGACAAAGTTATTACGCAGGCGACGGTTTAAATAGAGCTAGTCACAATCCCGATACGTTATACCAAGAATTAGAAGAAATAAGAACAGGCGAAGTAGGCGAATCTACACTAGTTGATGTAAATTCTGATGGTCCAAGTGGTGCTATACCAGAAACAGGACAAAGTCCTAGAACACAAGTTGCTAGAGCAGCAGCAGGTACGGGTGTAGGTTCAGTCTCTGGTACAGGACGTCCTGGATCTCAGCCAATAGGAAGAACTTCACTTCCTGGCGGAGTAGCTGTTTATGTATACGAACCTACTGATCCTTTAGATGATAGATATGATTTTAGGACCGGAACAAAAGTAAAAGACTTATTAGTTCACGGCACCGGAGCAGCAGCAGCAACACCCCACGTTGAAACAAATGTAGGTCCGTCAAATGTTGCTGTAACTAATACAGGTGTAGTTCCTCCCGGAACAGATTCAGACCTAACTGATCCTAGAGGCAGAGATCAAATTCCTGAAAGTGCTCCTGCACCAAGTGATACAACAGATCCATTAGAAGCGTTTGGAGGTGAAGGAGCTCCTGTAGAAGATAATATTGATCCAGATGCAGCAGATCCTAGAGGAACAGATCAAAGAAGTATACCTACGCCAGAAGAACAAAATCAAGTTTTAGAAGGTCGAGCTCCACCTCCACCACCTCCACCACCGACACAACAACCGTGTCCAGAGCCAATAACACAAAGTACTACTACTTCGATTGCAGGTTCTTCTTGGACAGATAGTAGCGGAGTAGGAGTAGGATAAAAAATGTCAGGAAATTATACAAGAACTACAGCAGAACTTACCGGAGTTTATGATAGTGGACCTTACGAAGCTATTGTAACAAACCATCTTGATACTAAAATGATGGGTACATTAGAAGTAGAAATTTTACGTTATACAGGTGCCGGCGGCACCCCTGAACGTAGTGGACAATTATTAAACGTAAAATATCTTAGTCCATTCTACGGAGTAACACCTGTGTTCGGGTTACAAGAACAAGACGGATATCAATATTCTCAAAAAAGTTATGGATTTTGGGCTGTTCCTCCGGATATAGGCACTAAAGTTCTTGTAATATTTGCAGAAGGAAATACAAATTTTGGATATTGGATAGGTTGTATTCAAGATGATTATATGAACTTTATGGTTCCTGATGGAAGAGCATCTACATCAATGACCACTGAAGTTACACCTCAACCGTTAAAAGGTGCAAAGTTGCCTGTAGGCGAATATAATAAAAAAATAGAAACAGGCGAGCTTATTGATACAAACTTATTTAATAAACCTTACAATAAAGATTTTACAAATGTTTTAGAAATCCAAGGTTTGATTTTTGACGAAACTAGAGGAACAACGTCAACTAGTGCTCGTAGAGAAATACCTAGTGGTGTTTTTGGTTGGAGTACACCAGGTCCCCAAGATAAAAGAGCAGGAAGTCCAAGAGTAGATGTTGGTACTACTGGTAGAAAAGCAAATATCCCGTATAATAGACTAGGCGGATCTAGCTTTGTAATGGACGATGGCAATGATAAACTTGTTAGAGCAACACACGCTGAAGACGGACCACCTAGATATCTTAATAGATTAAATGGCGAAACTGGCGGCGACGAAACTATACCTCATAATGAATTAATTAGATTGCGTACTAGAACAGGTCATCAGATACTTTTACATAATTCAGAAGATCTAATCTACATAGCGAACAGCCGCGGAACAGCTTGGATTGAATTAACATCAGATGGTAAAATTGATATTCACGCCCAAGACAGTATTAGTATAATGTCAGACAACGATATAAATTTTACAGCAGAGAGAGACTTTAATATAGAAGCTGGAAGAAATATTAATTTATCAGCTACTGCAAGATGGAGTGATGGTCAACAAGATTTCGACGGAAAGGAAAGCGGAAGAGTACACATAGAAAGCAAGTTTAATACTAAGTTACACGTAGGAAAAGATTATAAACTTACAGTTGTAGGCGAATCTGATACGAATGTAAGTTTAGGTATGAAAACCACAGTAAAACAAGATTACCAAGTACATAGTAATAGAAACATAAGACTCAAAGCAGATAGAACAATGCATCAAAAGAGTGGTGCAAGTACGTTTCGTTATGCAGGAGTTAATATGCACGATCTTACAGCTGGTTTAAGATACGACAAATCCGCAAGTTATAATTTATCAACCACTGGCGCAGGAATGGACAGTGGAGATTGTAGATTCCGTATTAATGGTAATATGGAAGGAAAAATAACCGGATGGGATCACAGAGATATTGATGGAGATTTAAGCCTTAAAGTTACTGGTAACATTGTAACAGAAACCGAAGCAAATATGACAGATATTAGTGGCGGAAATATGCACCAAGAAGCTACTGGGTCGCATCACGTTATTACTGCACAAAGTTCATATCATAATGCTGCAACAAATGTAAATGTTCAAGCAGTAGGAGTTATACAAGAAGATGCAGATCAAATACATTTAAATAGTGGATTAAGTAGCGCAGCATCTGAAGGTGATGATCCTATTGTTTCACTTACAGCATTTGATGCAACAGAAGCATCCGATCCTCAAGATGCAGCTCCGATATCTCCACTTACAACAGTAGTATTGCCATATATGTTCCCCGGTGCGCAACAGCCTGTTCCTTATGAAAGTATACTAACTCGTGCTCCACAACACGAACCCTGGATGCATCACGAAAATATGAATCCAGCATCATTTAAGAAAGAACAAACAGATAGAGAAAGTCCTGGACCGCTTAATCCTTCTACACGTATTGAAAGCCCAGATACATTTAACAAAAATAAAGCAGTTAATACAACATCAAGAACAGTAGTTGGATCTGGCGGCAACGGCGGAGATTTTGACGGTCGAACTGGAGACGGTAATGTAAACAGAAATCCAAATTCAACACAGCGTAGTGATACACAATTTGATCCTAACGGCCAAGGTAAACTTGTTACAGTTTATGCTAGACGAGCAGGACTAAGTTGCCAAGTTGCAGAAGTATTCCAGAAGAATTTCCAAGACTTCTTAGACGAGTTTGAAGCCACCGGATATGAAATTAAACAATTAGGCGGATATGCATATAGAGAAACTATTACTGGAAGGGCCTGGAGTTGTCACGCTAGTGGTGCAGCGATTGACATTAATTGGCCTAATCCGGTGAGAGATACATATCCAAATGGTTTTTATGATCCACGACCTGCTAACGCACCTATGACAGATATGCCAGCAAATACTAAAGAAATTGCTAATAAACACGGATTAGGCTGGGGCGGCGCTTGGACTAGCTTAGACGATGCTATGCACTTCAGTGCCCATACACAAGAAGGCGGCGCATATACATTCCCAAGAGACGGAACAATACCTGCAGGCCCATCTAATTATAACGAAACAACACATCCGATTGTTGACGAAGAAAGAGGAAACGATCTAGAAGAACCTTCAGATCAGGATGAAACAAATTTACCAGGACCGCAAAATAGTGACGGTACCCCTAATAACGAAGGGTAAATACAATATGAGCGAATTAGAAAAAAATTTATATAAACGTGTTACTGTTACTAACTCTAAAAGGACTGCTAAAAAAGGCAGAGCTTACAGAGGGTTCAGTACCCTTGCTATAGGCAAAAAGGGATATAGTTTATATGATTTTGAACTAATCAAACAGGATTTGATTAACCACTTTCATATTCGTCAAGGGGAAAAATTAAGTAATCCTGCGTTTGGTTGTATAATATGGGATCTACTATTTGAACCGTTTACTCCTGCTATACAAGAAGCTATTATAGAAAATGTTACAAATATTGTAAATTATGATAAAAGACTCCAAGTTAATGAAGTTATTGTAGATACCTACGAACAAGGTATAAGCATTGAATGTAACCTAACATATCTTCCGTATGACATTTCTGAAAGTTTAAAATTTAAGTTTGATCAAGCTAACGGCTTGCTGTAAAAATTAAATACGCACTTTTTCATAACAGATAAATATTTTTAAGTTTAACAAGGAAAAAGCTATGTCGTCAAGCGAAAGACAATCCAGACTACTTGTAGCAGAAGATTGGAAAAAAATATATCAAAGTTTTAGAAATGCTGATTTTCAAAGCTATGATTTTGATAATTTACGTAGAACAATGATTAATTATCTACGTCAAAATTATCCAGAAGATTTTAACGATTATATTGAATCTAGTGAATATCTTGCACTAATTGATATGATTGCATTCCTTGGGCAAAACTTATCGTTCCGTATTGACTTAAACGCTAGAGAAAACTTCCTTGAAACAGCAGAACGCAGAGAAAGCATACTACGACTTGCACGTATGCTTTCTTACAATCCCCGTAGAAATCAACCTTCTAGAGGATTGTTGAAATTAGCCACAGTAAAAACTTCGGAAAATCTTACTGACAGTACAGGTGCTCAATTAGCTGGAAGAGTAATCAAGTGGAATGACCAAACAAATACAAATTATTTTGAACAGTTTATTAAGATTCTTAATGCTGCATTGCCTGTTACTAATTCAATAGGTAGTCCATTAAAAAGCGAAAACATCGATGGTGTACAAACACAAAAATACAGATTCAATGCTACAAATACTACAAGTGCAATATTTCCATTTTCAAAAAATATAGAAGGTATTAGCACTGTTTTTGAAATAGTTAGCACTGATATACAAGGTGATGTTATAATAGAAGAGCCGCCTGTTCCAGGAACTAGTCCTGCATTTTTATTTAGAGATGATGGACAAGGCGCTGCAAGTGTGAACACAGGATTCTTTATGCATTTCCGTCAGGGCAAATTAGATACTGGTAATTTTTCAATTTCAAATCCTATTCCTAATCAAATTATTGCTATAGATGCAGAAAATATTAACAATGATGATATATGGTTATACAATACAGATTCAAATGGCTTTGAAACAACTTCTTGGACAAAATTATCTAGTGTAGAAGGTAATAATGTTATATACAACAGCTTGTTTGAAGGTATAAGAAATGTATTTGCAGTCACAACTAGAATAGGCGATAGAGTAAACTTAGTATTCAGTGACGGAGTATTTGGAAACTTACCTTCAGGTAACTTTAAAGTGTTTTATAGAACAAGTGCAAACACAAATATGGTAGTAACACCTGCAAGCATAGGCAATGTAAATATCGAAATCCCTTATCAAGGTAGAAACGGAAATCTTGAAACACTAACTTTAGGATTTAGATTAAATTATACAGTATCTAATAGTACAACTACAGAAACAAATACAAGTATAAAACAAAATGCACCTGCAACTTATTATACACAAAACAGACTTATAACGGCTGAAGATTATAACATAGGACCTTTAGCTATAAGTCAAGATATCATTAAGACAAAATCAGTGAACAGAATATCAAGTGGTATCAGTAGATATTTTGATTTAATAGACGCAAGCGGAAAATATTCAAATACAAGTTTATTTGCAGACGATGGTGTAATTTATAAAGAGTTTTTTGATTCAACATCTACATTTACATTTGTAACACAAAGTGATATTGAGGGAGTAATTTATAATACTATAGAAGGTATTATACAATCTACAAATTTACGTAATTTTTATTACAGTGAGTATCCTAGAATATCTACATTAGATCTAAATGCTGTTTGGAAAAATAGCTATCAAGCAACAGACCAAAATACAGGCACGTTGTCTTCCGGTGCCGATAGCCAGTCGAAGTTTAAAACAGGAACTTTTACATCAAATAATTTAAGATTTGTAGAAGCAGGATCAATGTTAAAATTCCAAGCACCTAAGCTAAATGGTACGCAACAATATTTTTTACCTAATGGCTCATTAACTACAAATGCAGAAGAATTTGGTGCTTCTATGATTAGATGGACTAAAGTCTTTTCAGTTGCAAATGAAGGCGACGGAGTGCTTAATAACATTGGAGACATTGTATTAACAGACGTAATAAATGAAGATAGTATATTAGTAGAAATAGTTGCAAAATTTAGTAAGATACTTAATAATGATACTAAAGTACAAATTATTGATCAAGCATTTGCTTACAAAGATTTTGCATTAAGATATGATATTGAAGAAAGAGATTGGAAAATAGTATTAAATGAAAATATCAATACTATTAATAATTTTGCTTTAGGTAAAGCCGGTGACGCTACTGGAGAAAATTTAGATTCGAGCTGGTTATTATATTTTAAAACTGATGGAGAAAAGTATACTGTAAAAAATAGAAATCAAAGATACATTTTTGAAAGTGAAAATGAGATTAGATTTTTCTTTGATAATGCTGATAAAATATATGATCCTAAAACAGGAAAAATTGTAAGAGACCAAATCAAAGTTTTAAGTATTAACAAACAAGCAGGCGGAACATCTTCTTATAGCCAAGATTATGTTTGGAGTATTAGCGATGCATATAGAGACAAAGAAGGTTATGTAGATTCAAGAAAAATACAAATTCAGTTTTTTGACTTAGATGATGACGGAGCAGTTGATAATCTTGATCTTTTTTATGAAATAGTAGACGAAAATAATAGTGATATTACTGTAGCTAATAAAACAGTTTTTCAAAAAAAATACACTACTACTGATGGCGTAGAAGATTTTAAATTTTTTAATAATACCTCTAGCGAAATAAAAATAGTTACAAATGAGAATGCAATTGGATCATATTCTACTCATAAAGATAGACAAGTTTTTTACCTTGTAGAAGAAAAAGTTTTCAAACAACTTGATAAAACAGCTAGTAATTTAACAATTAATACAGATTATAAAGCATATGTTGGACGATCAAACTTAAAATTCCATTATATTCACGTTGCTGATAGTTCTTATAGAATTGATCCAAGTGCAAGTAATATTATTGATACATATATCCTTACAAAAAATTATGATATAGATGTAAGGAAGTATATCAGCGGAGCATTATCATTAATGCCCTTACCACCTAGCAACGATATTTTAACAAGATCATACGGATCAGAAATAAATGCAATAAAATCAATAAGCGACGAAGTTGTCTATCATCCAGTTAAGTATAAAGTATTGTTTGGAAGTAAGGCGAAAGAAGACTTGCAAGTAAATTTCAAAATTGTTAGAAATAAAGACTTAGTTGTAAACGAAAATGAACTAAAGGCCGATATTATTTCTGCTATTGACACTTTCTTTGAATTAGAAAATTGGGATTTCGGCGAAACATTTTATTTCCAAGAGCTTAGTGCTTACATTATGAATACTCTTAGTCCAAAACTACAAAGTATTATAATTGTACCTAAAAAAGCTGATCAAAGTTTTGGTAGTTTATTTGAAATAAAATCAGAATTTGACGAAATTTTTATAAGTGCTGCAAAGGTTTCTGACATAGAAATTATTGATGAAATAACAGCAACGGAAATAAAAGCAAGCGGAAAAGTTGTAACAAGTGTTTCTACAAGCACAACAACTGACATAGCAAGTTCTAGTAGTTCTAGCACTACAACAAATTCCGGCGGTTTAACAAGTACAACAAACACTACTAGTAATAATAGCGGAGGAACTAGTTACTAATGTCCTATAATGATAACTACAATAACGAAAGTTCATTGCCAGACGATACAAATAAAAATCGAACAGCAAGTGACTTTTTACCTAAATTTTTCCGCTCTGAAGCAAATAGAAAATTTTTACAAGGAACAATAGATCAGCTTATCCAACCCGGTGTTGCTGAAAAAATTAATGATTATGTAGGAAGAAAAACTGCTAAATCTTACAAATATTCTGACAATTATTTAGGTGATATCACTCCAGAAAGAGAAGCTTATCAATTAGAACCTGCAACTATTATAAAAGATAATCTAGAAAACATTACTTTCTATAAAGATTATAACGATTATCTTGGTACATTGAATTACTTTGGCGGAAATACAAAAAATCATAGTAGATTAAACAGTTCTGAATATTACACTTGGAATCCAGGCATAGATTGGGATAAATTTGCAAATTTCCGTGAATACTATTGGATGCCTAACGGACCATTATCTATTCCTGTAAGAGGACAAAGTCAAGATATTGTTAGTACATATACGGTTACAACAGAAGATCAGGGTGATAATGTTGCTTACGTATTTAATGACGGATTTGTACGTAACCCGTCTATAAAATTGTATAGAGGTCAGACTTACAGATTTGAAATTAATACACCTGATCATCCTATGGCTATAGCTATAAGCAGAACATTTACTCCTGGCACAGCAATACTTACTGCTGGTACAGAAGGTATTAGAGATTCTGGATTGTTTGATGCAAATCTATATGACGCAAATAATTTAAGTTATGATGTAGGAGAATTTATTGTATTACCTGAAAGTGGAAATGTTACATTTACTGAAGGAGATAATGTTTCTACTCTTTATCCTGATGGTATTAGAAAACTAGGAGAAGACGGCGAAGAAGTTGCAGTTGTATATATTTCTAACGGAACAATAGAATTTACTATTCCGTTTAATGCCCCAGATAGATTATATTATATTTCACAAAATGATATTGACACAAGTGGTGTTTTTAGAATTTACGATATAGAAGAAAATACTTCACTAGATGTACAAAATGAAATATTAGGTAAAAAAACTTATACAAGTTCTAACGGCGTAACTCTTTCTAATGGAATGAAAATTAGATTCCAAGGAAATATTACACCAAAAATATATGAACAAGATCAATGGTATGTTGAAGGTGTAGGAGACAAGATAACTTTAATTAACGAAAAGGATGTTATAATACCCTCCGGATATACGCAAGATATTCTTATACCTTTTGATTCCGACCAGTTTGATGCATTGCCTTTTTCAAACGCAAGTGCATATGCCACAGATAAAGATTATATTATCATAAACAGAGCAAGTAAAGATAAAAATGCTTGGTCTAGATATAATAAATGGTTTCATAGAGATGTAATAGAACAAAGTTATAAATTTAATAATATTCCTATCAATCTAAATGAAGATTTTAGGGCTCGCAGGCCAATTTTAGAATTTGAAGCCGGATTGAAACTTTATAATTACGGAGTTTTTGCTAAATCAGACGTTGACTTAGTTGATACATTTACAACTGACGTTTTCTCTACAATCGAAGGTCAGCTAGGATATAATATAGATGGTGTAAATCTAGCAGAAGGAATGAGAATACTTTTTACTGCTGATACAGATTTATTAGTTAACGGTAAAATTTTTATTGTAAAATTTCTAACAATTAACAATCAAAGACAAATATCTTTAGTAGAAGCTGAAGATAGCCAACCTTTAGATTTAGAAACTGTATTTGTTAAAAATGGAACCAAAAATAGTGGTAAAACGTATTTTTATGAAAACAGCGTTTGGAAAGTAGCACAAGAAAAAAATAAAGTAAACCAACCTCCTATGTTTGATTTATGTTGTCCACAAGGCAATCCTTACGGAGATTTGGATGTATTTAATTCATCTACTTTTAAAGGTACAAAAATATTTTCTTACAAAGAAAACGAAGATGGATTTATCGATTCAGAATTAGGATTTGCTTTATCGTATCGATCTATAGAAAATTCTGGTGATATATTATTTGATTTTAATTTACAAACTGACAAGTTTACAGTACAAAACAATGATCAAATTGTAACTGTTAACACAGATACTGCGTTTTTAAGAAAATATAAAGATAGAACTACGTTTAATTATGTAAATGGCTGGTCTAATACACCACAATATAGCAAGCAGTATGTAATAGATCAAAGGGTCGTTAGTTTAGAAAAAACAAACGATTTTCCTGTCAGAGTTTTTAAAGATGCCGGTGACTTAAATGATTTAAAAGTAATTGTATACGTTAATAATAAGTTAAAAATTAAAAATACAGACTATGTAATTAACCGTATCAACAAAGAAGCATTAATTAGATTTAATACAGATCTATCTATTAATGATTCAATAATTATTAAAGCCTATAGTAGTGCTATAAAAAATAATTTAGGATATTATGAAGTTCCTATAAATTTAGATAGAAATCCTATGAACGATGACATAGGTGAATTTACTCTAGGTGAAGTAATTGATCACGTAGATAGTATGGTGCCGGAAATTCCTAATTTTATTGGTACGTTTCCCGGAGTAGGAAATATTAGAGATATAGGAAATGTAAGCAAATACGGAAAAAGATTTGTTAAACATTCTAGTCCGTTAAACTTATCTCTTTATCACATTACAAATAAAAATTATAATTTAGTAAAAGCTATCAGGTATTCGAATACTGAATACAATAGATTTAAAAGAATTTTTTTACAAACATCTGAATCTTTAGGTTATGACGGAGAAACAAAGCAGCACGTCGATAAAATTCTACAAGAAATTAATAAAGATAAAGTAAAGTCTCAACCGTTTTACTTTTCAGATATGCTAGGTTATGGTCCTTACAATAGACTAGCATATAAAGTATTAGATTCTAGAATAAGTCAATATGCTCTAAGCAACGCATTTAGCCTTGACGAATTATCAGCAAAAGCTATTAATGTATATTTGAACGGAGTTCAACTTACAGCAGAATTAGATTACAGTTTCAGTAATGACGGTTATGTAATAATTGAAGCAGGACAAACTGAAGATGATATTATTGAAATATACGAGTTTGAAACTACTGACGGTTCTTACATTGCTCCTACGCCGACAAAATTAGGATTGTATCCAAAATACTATCCTGAACTTCTTTTAGATGACACTTACCAAACAGAAAATGCGTTAGACGATAAAAAATATAAAGTTTATGGCGAAGTTTCTGAAGGATTCCAAAACGCTAAAATGCGAGGATGGTTCTATCCTTTGTTTACTACACAACAAGCAGCTAAATCAGCAGACATTGAAAATGGTGGCACAGGAGAAATACACAAACACCAATTTAAAGGTTTAAATGTTACTCTTTATATGCCAAATACTGGAGGAGTTCACGGCGGCGAAGATAATGTTGAAATAGATTCTTATCCAACCGGTATTCCATTTATTAGAGGTCACGACGGAAGTTATGTTAGAGCATACTTAGATTATAGAGATGAATTACTTTTAGAATTAGAAAAAAGAATCTTTAATAATATAAAAGTAAACTATGAAAATACAGGATTAGATGTTGATAAGTTTTTAGGTGATGATAAATCTAATAACGTTTTTTCTAGAGCAGAAATTAATAGTTCATTACTGCAATACTTTAAAAGATGGCTCACATTAGTTGACGCTGATTATTCAGATAATTATTTTTATGATCGCAATAACTCTTTCACATTTAACTATTCAACTGCATTAGATCCTAACGGAAATCTTTTACCTGGTTTTTGGAGAGGAATCTACAAAAGAGCGTTTGGCACAGATAAACCACATTCGCAGCCTTGGGAAATACTAGGAATAAAACGTAAACCAAAATGGTGGGATACAGTATACGGTCCTGCCCCATACACAAGTGATAATTTAATTTTATGGAGAGATATAGAAGCAGGAAAAATTGCTGATCCTGAAAATACAAGATATACAACTCAATATAGCCGACCTGGAATACTTTCACACATTCCGGTTGATTCAAAAGGTAAATTAAAGCCGCCACAACAAAGCGGTTATGTAAAAGGTTTTGTACTTAGACAAAGCACAAACAATTTCAATTTTGGCGACGAGGCCCCAGTTGAAACTGCGTGGAGAAGAAGTTCTGATTATCCATTTGCTGTTATATCTAGTATGTTGTTGAATAAACCTTCGGATACATTAAGTAAAGGGTTTGATGTATCAAGAATTTCAAAAAATCTTGCAGGACAGTATGTATATAATAACAATAAGCATATTAGAACAGACAGTATTGTATTTCCTAATACATATGCTGACAATCAAAGAGTTTTGGCTGCTGGTTTTATCAACTTTATATATAATCTAGTAGCAAATGATATACTCACAATCTACGAAGATTATCAAAATGAAGTAAAGTCAATACAAAACCAATTAGGCTTTAAATTAGGTAGTTTTAGTGATACTTCAAAATTAAATTTAGTTTTAGATAGCCGTAGTCCACAACAACAATTAGAGGAAGGAGGAATATATATTCCTCAAGAAAATTATAAAATTATTTTCAATACTAGTTCTCCTCAAAAAATTGCAACCTATAGTGGAGTTGTTGTAGAAAAAAGAGCTAACGGATTTACTATTAGAGGATATAATAACGAGAATCCATTTTTTGAATATTATACTCCAAGAATAGGTAGTAAATCAGTAAATGTAACAGTTGGTGGTATATCCGAATCTTCTACAGACTGGCAATCTGCAAAGTTTTATGTAAAAGATACAGTAGTAGAATATAATAATAATTTTTATAGAGCTTTAAAAGATCATACGTCAGGTGAAAGTTTTAGTTTACAAAATTTTGTCAAGTTACCTGAACTGCCAACTGTTGGCGGCAAAACTGCTGGTTTTAAACGTAATTTTGATAAAACTGAAGTTCTAAGCTTACAATACGGTACAACACTTTCAACCTCGCAAGATGTAGTAGATTTCCTTCTTGGCTATGGTGAAAGACTACAAGATATAGGTTTTGAGTTTAATTATGTAGAAGGCGAAGGATTAGTTAACAACTGGGATCAAATTTGTAAAGAATTTTTATTCTGGACCACACAAGGATGGGCAAGTGGAACAGTTATTACATTATCACCTGCTGCTAATAGTTTTAACTTTAAACAAGATTATTTTGTAGTTGATAATATAAATGATGCATTTTATCCTTATAGTATTTTGCAAGCTAACGGTGAGCCATTATCTACAGAATTTACAAGTTTACTCAGAAACAAAAATAGTTTTGGTATAGAAACCATTGACACTACCGAAGGATTGTATAGTGCTGCATTACCTCTTGTGCATAAAGAACACGTAGTTGTAATTGATAACAAAACTGTGTTCAATGATGTGGTGTTCGAACCTTCAACAGGTTACAGACAAGAAAGAATCAAAGTCACAGGATATCGTGCAGCTGATTGGAACGGAGGCCTAAATATTCCAGGATTTGTGTATGATGATGCTAAAGTTACAGATTGGACAAATTGGAAAGATTACGCTATAGGTAGTATAGTAAAATATAGACAGTTTTATTATGTAGCTACAAATAATATTCCTGGAACTAACAAATTTAATTCTAATGATTGGTATAGATTAAGCAAAAAACCAGAATCAGAACTAATTACAAATTTTGACTACAGAATTGATCAGTTTAGTGATTTTTATAATTTAGATACAACAGGATTTGATAGTGAATTACAAAAAATGGCTAAGCATCTTACTGGATTCCAAAAAAGACAATATCTTGCAAATATAATTCAAGATGATGTAAGCCAATATAAATTCTATCAAGGATTTATCCAAGATAAAGGCACAAAGAATGCACTAGATAAATTATTTTCTTCTTTAGGTAATTCGGGCCAAGACACATTAGAATTTTACGAAGAATGGGCAATTCAAGTAGGTAGATACGGAAACGTTGATAATAAAAATCAAATAGAAATTAATTTTGAAGAAGAAAAAATTGTTGATTCTCCTCAGGCTATAGAATTAGTAACGTCTCTACCAGACACAAACTATGATCGTCATTATAGAATTTTACCATTTCAAATGTATGATAAGCCAGCTGATTATGATCACAAGCCGTTCCCTACAAAAATACTAGATACGGAGATTATAAAATCGGGTGGTTTTGTTAACGAGGAAGATGTTGCATTTGTAGCAGGAAATAATGCGGAATTGCCTACAGGAGATGTAAATCAGCTTATTTTAGGTTCCTATATTTGGGTAGTTGAACAAGGAGAAAATCCTTGGGCAGTTTATCAACATATAGAATCAGGTGCAAAAGCAATAGATTTTACTGATTTAGAAACTACCGATACAGACGGAAATCAACTTTGGCAAATAAAAATTGATAGATGGCCCGGAGACATAATAAAAGTAGGTGATATTATAGGAGTTAAAGGAGCTCAAGAATATGACTTAAATGGACTTTATATTGTTGATAATACAAATCTTGATAAAATTACAATTAAAACTTCTTCTGACAATCAACCTTCAAGTTTTACAAATGAAAATTTCTTAGTAACTATACTACGCAATGTAAGAGTAAAAGATATTGAAGCAGCAAATACATTAGCACAACAAAAAGTTTATCAAGGACAACGTTTTTGGGTTGAAAATTTTGAAAACAACGATTGGAAAGTAATAGAAAATAATAGTGTTTATGAGGCAAATCAAACAATTATTAACACAAATAGTTTTTTAAATGAAATGCAAGGATTTTCTGATAGCATTGCAGTAAGTAGTGATAATAAGAATTTGTTTATATCATCTTATTCTGATGCAAATGGAAAAGTTGACTATTATAGAAGATCTAATGATGTTCAAGGTTTTGTCATTGATCAAACAATTTTACCTCCAGATACAATCGATGTATGGGAACCGAATAAAGATTATTTAAGAAATAACGTTATTGTATACGATGTTGACAGTACACGCACGTATTGGAAAGCAATTGACAATCATACTAGTGGCACATTTTTTAGTGACACAGAAGCAAGTACTTATTGGGAACAAATTACAAATGCATTTGCGTATTTTGATCCATATAATAGTCAATTCGGAAAATCAATTGATGTTTCTGCAGACGGCGAATTTTTAGCAGTAGGATCTCCAAACGCAAGCTATGTTCCTACTAGATTTTTAGGAGAATTTGATTCAACTCGCACATACATAAAGGGCGATATAGTTAGATATAGAGAAAGTTTATGGAAAGCAAATAGAGAAATATTACCTAAAATCGAAGATCAACCGTTTACTACATTTGACTCTTACATTAACATTACTGAACAACAGGATGCAGATAGCACTACACTTACACTTTTAGTTGCAGGAAATCCTGGTTTAGAAAATAGTGTTGTAGATCATTTCTTAGTTAGAGCTCCTGCTGATATGTATAATGGAACCCAAGTAGGTGACGGAGTATCATTATCTTGGAATTCGAGAAGTTATGCATTTCCAACATTAGATAGATATTTTCCTTTTGATGAAGAAATTTCAGAACTAAGTGCTGCTTATATTTCGCAAGAACACATTATACAACAAAAGATTGATAACATTTTCTTTTTAGAAACATTTGTAACACTTCCTAATGTTGGTGATAGAATAGAAACTGACACAGGTTCAGGAATAGTCTATTATAGAGCTACTCTAGGTGATAGTGCAGTAATTTATATTACTGATGCAAATGGTGTCTTTCCAATTACTGGCGAAATGTTTACTGATAATAAAGATTTTGTAGGCTTTTATACAGAAGAAAATACTTATTCTACTACTGACTCTGTAGGCGGTTACTGGTTGTTTAAAACATATGATATCGGCCAAGACCCTGTACCAACTCACGTAGTTCCTAATTTTTCTGGAGATACATTTACATATAGTAATAACAGTAGATACTATGATGTAGGTAGAGGATTGGTTTATTCTGATGTGAGACGTATTTCCGAAATACAGGAAAATCATCCTATTAATGCTTATAGTAATATTCAAGATACTGTAGGAACAATTGGACCATACCTTAATAGAAAAAATCAAGCTAGTTTTATTACCCACTTATCTTTTAATGGTGATAATGGAGGAGTAAATAGTCCGTATCCTAGTAATAAGTTTGTAGTAAGATTGTCTAAAACATATTCTGATTTACTGTATCCTAGATTTTTATCAGAAGGACCTAATAATCTTTCTATAGAAATGAAATATTATGATAATCCAGATTATGATATAAGCTCTACTGGCTTACAAGTATCTGACTTAACAAAAACTCATAGCATTAATGATATGTGGGACGGGTTTATTGAATTTGATTTTACTGAATTTGACTTCCAAGGTAATGTTTTTGAACCAGAAATTGGAGATATTCTAGTCGATGTACAAACACCTAGAGATGGCCAAGGTGGTTTAGCTGTAACAAGTTCAACTACAAGTGCAGCCGAAGTTGTTTATTATCAAAGAAACTTTAATAGAATAAGAGTTTACGTTAAATTACGTACAGATATTGCTTCAGGCAATTGGTCACAGTTAACAAATATTGGAAGATTCCAAGTCAAACGTTTATCTAATCCAACCTTACGTGGTGCTGGAGATCCTGATCAAGTTATTGGTACTATTTTAGATATTAATGATGATATAGCATTAGGAACATCACTTATTGGAAAACTTTTAGTTATCGAAGCAGATTCAACATTTCCAGCAGTAGATAATTGGGATGATATTATTCCGATAGTTGATCAAGAATATTATTTTTATAATGAAGATACATTAACTGGTATTGATAGAGAGCAAAATGCACCGTACTCTTTGAATAAAGACTACACTCAAATTTATAATATTCCTGCAGACAGAACTGGTACTGGCGGTTTTGAAAACCAAGGAGCCGTGACAATTTATAGAAGAGATGTTTCAGGATTATATCAACTACAAATAGTGTTAACGTCTGAATATGCTGGAAAAGATAAACAGTTTGGTTCTAATGTTAAGATAACGAAAAAGAATAATTTATATAAACTATTAATTTCTAATGAACCTACAGGAGATGCAAGAAATGATCCATACGAATGGAGGAAAAATCCTGGTGCTATAGAAATTTATAATCACGGTGTATTTGAAGATCAAACTTTTAAAGGAGATTATCTTCTCGGAGTTGAATACCTAACTGGCGATGTAGTTCTTTATAAAGATGACTATTTTGCTGCAAGAAAAACAATATCATCTTCTAGTAATGAAATTAATAATTCGATATTTTGGAATAAAATATCTTGGAGACGTAGTAAAGATTCTAACTACAGAGGCGCCTTTAACAATCTATATTCTTATGCAGAAGGAAATATAGTATTACAAGATGGATTATTCTGGAAGGCACTTACTAATATTAGTGCTGGAGCTGTATCACCAAATTCACTTAACAGTTCTTGGCAGCAGCAAATTGCAACAATAGATTATTTAGGTTATCTACCAAATTTATCTGGGTTTAACTATCTTGCAGAGCAAGTTTTTGATCCAGATGAAAATATTGAGCAGTTTGCAGATAGCTTTGAGGTTAGTGAAGATGGAGAAACATTAATAGTTAAATCTAGACAAGTTTTATCTGATAGTAGTTATGAAGTTTCTCTTGTTGTTTATAATTTAGAAAACAAAAAATATACGTTAAAACAAATAATTAAAGCACCGGCATCAGGACAAACATTACAAGATAATGATAATGATAGATGGCTGAAAGACGCTAATAATAGTAACATACCAGCAGTATATCAAGACACTAATCCTGCAGGATTGCATTATACAACAAATCAAGATGTCGTAGGTACTAGAGTTCCTAATCCAAATGCTACTCCGGAAGTATATATTGATTCTAATAAATGGGCTGATAGTATTAGTTTGTCTCCAGATGGTTCAGCATTAGCAGTAAGTGTCCCATATATTGATACTGAGAAAGAAGAACAAGGCGAAGTTTGGATTTATAATTTTGATTACGATAATAGTTATTATGGAATTGTTAATAATGATGTGACTAATCCAACGTTTGTGCTAAGATCGCCAAATAACGAAGAAGTTGAAAAATTTGGTTCTACTATCAGTTTTGGCAAAGATAATTTAGTTATATCAAGTTTAAACGGAGATATGAATATTCCAACTAGATTTGATACATTTGTTAATACAATTTCTGATGATAGTTATATTTTAGATTCTGATACAGATGCTAGAACGCCAACAACATTTGATATCGGTTATACAACCTTTGCCAACAAAAAAGTAGACAGAGGCACAGTATACATATTTGAAAAATTAGGTAATGGGTTTATATATTCAGAACAACTTATATATCCGTCGGTACAATTTGAATTTGGAAAAAATTTAAAAGCTAAAAATAATCACATTTATGTGGGTGTACCTAACGCTATAAATCCTTTAGGTGACGAAAGAGGTTATGTAATTGACTATCGTAAGCCAAAAAATAAACTTGCTTGGACTAATAAAAGAAGTAGCCAAGTTCCAGTTGATATAGATAAAATTGATGGAGCATTCCTATATAATAAAAGAACAAACGAAATTATTTCTTACATAGACTATATTGATCCTATTCAAGGTAAAATTGCAGGAACAGTTGATCAAGAAATTACATATAAACTTAATTTAGACCCAGCTAGATATAATGTTGGACCATTAGCAGATAGTGATGTTGATCCTAAAGTAGCTTGGACTGACAAAAATGTAGGACAGGTTTGGTGGAATATTACTAATGCAAGATTTAGTTATGCATATCAAGGAACTACAACATTCCAGAAAAATGAATGGAATAGATTACTTCCAGGATCAACAATAGATATTTATGAGTGGGTAGAAAGTGACTATCTACCTAGTCAATGGAATCAGCTTGCAGATACTGACAATGGCATAAAACTAGGTATCAGTGGTACAGCTATCTACGGAGACGCTAAGTATAGTGCCAAATTATCATACAACGAAGTAAGTAAAACTTTCAGCACCAAATATTATTTCTGGGTAGAAAACAAACAAACAGTTCCAAGGGTAGAAAATAGAAATATAAATCTATTAACTATGGTAGGTTTGATTGCAAGACCTAGACAATCGGGCTATAGATTTTTAAGTTTAATTGGAAATAATAAGTTAATCTTAAATAATTTTGATAAACTAATAACCTCAGATGATTTGGTTCTCAATATTAGATATAAAAAAGAAACTGGAAAATCTCAAAACGAGCATAAACAATATCAAATTATTTCTGATAAGTTGCCTACTAGCAAACCGAATTCAGATATAGAACGCAAATGGATAGACAGTCTTATCGGAGTAGATACTCAACTAAGACGTGTTCCTGATATAACTATTCCTGTAGCAAAAAGAATTGGTATACAAAATAGACCAAGACAGGGTATGTTTGTCAATAGAGTAGAAGCTTTAAAACAAACTATAGAAAGAATTAATTATGTGTGTTCAAAAAATCTTATTGTAGATGAAAAGAATTTATCTAGATTATTTGAAAATGAAATTAAACCTACAACTATTAGTAATAGATTTGATGTAGAGATTGATACATATGAAGAATTAGCATTTGTAAGTACCAACAAACTTACACCTGCAGTGCTTACACCTGTAGTAGTAAATGGAAAAATATTAAGGGTAATAATCACAAATCCTGGAAGAGGCTATAAAGTTCCTCCTAGCTATGATATTGAAGGCGAAGGATCTGGAGCAGCTTTTGACATTACTATTAATAATTTAGGACAAATTACAGATGTAACTGTAACTGCACAAGGTTCGGGATATAAAGAAAATACAATCATAAACACTCGTAAATTTAGTGTATTAATTAATTCTGACAATACAGCATTTAATAAGTGGACAATTTATGATTGGAATAATACTTTAAACAAATGGACTAGAACTGCTATACAGTCCTATGATGTTAGCGTGTATTGGGATTATATAGATTGGTATGACGAAGGTTACAATCAGTTTACAAATGTAAAATACAGTGTTGACAACTCTTATGAATTACCTAGTATAAATGATTCAATAGGAGATATTGTTAAAATAAACAATGTAGGTTCCGGAGGTTGGCTACTATTACAAAAAGTTTCCAATGAACAAACTGAAGATTATACAATTAACTATTCAACAGTTGGCAGACAAAACGGAACTATAGAATTTAAATCTAGTCTTTATGATTTTATAAAGAATTCTATTGGTTATGATAATACAAGTTTTGATAGTTCATTCTATGATACTAATCCGGTTAAAGAATTACGCATTATATTTGATACTATTAGAGATTACATTTTTACCACAAATCTTGAAATAGAATATAATCAATTATTTTTTGCAAGTTTGAGATATATTTTATCTGAGCAGGCTCGTGTAGATTGGATGTTTAAAACTAGCTTTATATCAGCTAAACATAAATTAGGTACATTAGAACAAAGCCCTACATTTAAGTATAGTAATTTAGAAGATTACGAATCTTATGTGAAAGAAGTAAAACCTTATAGCACAAACATAAGAGAATTTGTTGATAATTACGAAAATTTAGATAACACTAATAGTGTAACAACTGACTTTGACAATGCACCTTATTTTAACGATGAAATTGGAAGAATTTCGTCAAGCAACGCTAGTATCACCCAAGATATAATAATAGGTGACGAATCTAACACTGCTCAATATCCAAGAAAACATTGGAGAGATAATTTAGGTTATCAAATTAAAGAAATAAATGTAGCAGAGCCTGGTACAGGTTATACTTGGACACCAGTTGTAAATATCAGTGGCGGCGGCGGCTCAGGAGCCAAAGCAAAGGCAGTTTTAGGATATGGTAAAATAACTAAAATTATAGTTACAGATCCCGGCAATGGCTACACTAGTCTTCCTACGGTAACTATAGAAGGGTCTCAACAGGAAAATAGTATTCAAGCCAAAGCAGTTGCAGTCTTAGGCAACGGAAAAGTTAGATCTCCGCACATAAGAGTTAAATTTGATAGACTGTCTGGAACATATACTTACGATACTATCCAAAAAACAGCATCATTTACAGGAACAAATATTAATACAGTTTTCACTCTACCGTTTCCTATGGATCTTGAAAATACAAAAGTAAAAGTATATATTAATAAGGTCGAACAACTTAGAAGCAAATACACATACGAAAATGTAGTAGATAATTCAAAAGGATTTGCTGTAGAAAAAGGTAGAATTAACTTTACAACGCCGCCGGCTACTGATGATTTGATATATATTGAATATCAAATACCTCTAAGTATGTTAGGTGCCGAAGATAGAATTTTACATTCATATAATCCTTTGAGTGATATGTACGGAAAAGATCTTTCTCAGTTAATGACTGGTATAGATTATGGCGGTGTTGAAGTTAGAAGTTATGAGTTTGCAGGAGTGTCAGGTTGGGATTCTAAAGGATGGTATACCGATTATTGGGACGAATTTGACGATACTTTTGAAGATGAAATCTTTGTTGCAGATCAATCAACTGTTGCAGTTCAACTCAGTTCTCCGTTAGAATCGGGTGTCGAATATAATGTTTATAGAAGAAAATATAGTTCAGTATTACCTAATCCTAATCCTTTTGTAAGAATAGATGATCCTAACTTTGGAACTATTACACCAGTAACTAATAAAGACGCAGAAATGCAAACTTTAACCGGAGACGGTGTTACCGATATAATAGATCTAGCAGAATTATCTGTTGAATTGTTAGACGGTGATACATTAATTGTAAGAAAAACCACAAGTGATGGAAGTGTATTACCTGATACAAATAGTTATGATACACAATTAAGTGGCGGAGACTTATCTTATAACAATGCAACTGGTATAAATGCAGAAGATATTATTACAGACGGCGACGGATTTATTTCTGAAGCTGCAATGGCAGGCCCAGAGGAACTTGTTCCTGGACAAATATACGATACATTAGATTTGAAAGTATTTACTAGAGAAGGATCTGGACAAGGTAAAATATTTGTACAAAATTATCGAGTGAATGAAGATATTAGTGAGTACGATCTAGGGGTTACTCCTGGTACAATTGATAGTGTTTTTGTAAAAGTGAATAACTTTATTTTAAGAAGAGGAATTGATTACAGCATTAACTGGAATAGTAATACAGTAATATTGAATAGTATTTTTACAGAACTACCTAATTATGTTAACGGAGCATCATTAAGTATTGTTTCTATAGCGCAAGCAGGTCAAAGTATCCTTGATTTCTATAATTACAAAGGTGATGGACAAACTAGAGATTTTGAAACTAATGTAAGATTACAAGAAAATATTTCCGTTTATGCAAGTATTAATGGTGTTAAGCAAGATGTAACATTTGGAGAAGATTCTACAGACAGCAATCTTATTATAAGTTTTGATAATGCACCAAATCTAAATGATGCTGTTTATATTGCACTATTTGCAGGAGATAGTGTAGTAAACTATAGTCAACTGAAAAAAGATCAGTTTACAGGAGATGGGTTAACTACAGATTTTCAATTAAGTAGTGCTCCATTTTACAGTAAACCGTCTCAATACAACCTAATTGTAAAAGTAGGTAATTTAATATTGACTCCTGGATACAATATACAATATACAATTCCAGAAAACAGACAAAGAGAATTTGCATTAGAAGTTTTCCAACAGCCTTCAGGATCATTACTTACAAGTGATATTGTTGTATATATTAATGGCGAACGTATTACTGTAGAGTCACTACAATGGAGATTTGATATTGCAAATAGTAGTGTTGTGTTAGCGGACGATGTCGGTCAGCCCGGAGACGTATTAGAAATATTTGTTATTACTGATGGAGATTATACATTATCCGCAGAAGATACTGTAAGAATTTACAATCCTCCTGCAGATAGCACTACTATAGAAATCTACCAATTTAGTAATCACGACATTTTAGAAATTGAAAGAATTAATTATGATGTTGTTTCAAGAATAACAATGGCACCAGGTACAACAAATTATATAGACTACAATAGACTATCGGTTGGAGAAATATCTTTAAGGAAACCAGCTATAGACGGCAAGTATGTTTGGGTAATACAAAACGGAACATTACTTACAAATGATGTTGATTATTATATTAATGATAATAAAGATAAAGTAATACTGTCGCAATATCCTAGTGAAGATGATGTGTTAGATATAATACATTTTACTGCTGAAACTAGTGTAAGCAAATTTGCATTTAGACAGTTTAAAGATATTCTTAACAGAACTCACTTTAAACGTTTAGATGCTCCTGCTACGGTGCTTACTGAACCTCTTACATATTATGATTTACGCATCGAAGTACAAGACGGAAGTTTATTATCTGAACCAAATAAAGGACAAAACCTCCCAGGTATATTGTTTATAAACGGAGAAAGAATAGAATATTTTGTAAAAGAAGGAAATACGCTAAGACAATTACGTAGAGGCACACTAGGTACAGGTATAAAAGAAATACACGAAGTTAATTCTAAAGTTTACGACCAGAATATAAGTAAGACTATTCCTTACAGAGACGAAACAATTGTTCAAACCTTTATTGGTGATGGACAAACTCAAACCTTTAAACTTAACACACCTACAGCAAGTGTAAATGAAATAGAAGTATTTGTTGGCGGGAAAAGGTTAGATAAAAATGATATTACAAAATATTTGCCTGTTTTTGAACAAACCAGTCCGGAAGGTGATTTTAACTTACCATCTGATATACAATTAGACACTGTGAGTCAAAATATCTATTTAAAAACTCCACCTTTAGAGGGAGTAAAGATCACTGTTATTAGACGAAAAGGTAAAATATGGAATGAAGGAACCAAAACTTTAGGAGAATCAGAAAATAGTATAGGTAGATTCTTACGTGCAGGAACATCTGAACTGCCTGAATAAATACAGTATAGGAAAATCAAAATGAGCGATAAAATGCAAGATAACAGTGGAGTATTAGTTCAAGGACATATTAAAATATATGATCCTGAATCACAAAAGGTTTACATTGATAAACGTAATGCAATTCACTATGAAAATATGAGTATTGCCTTAGCAGAAAGTTTAGCTAATCAAGGGCAAGGTTTTATATATGAAATGGCCTTTGGCAATGGAGGTACTAGCGTAGATCCTACAGGTATAATTACTTATTTGACACCAAATTCAACAGGTACAAATGCTGCTTTATATAATCAAACATACACAAAAGTTGTAGATGAACGTAGTGTTAATAATACAGATCCTGTAAGAAACAAAACAGAAGTACGTCATTTAAGCGGAACTAATTATACAGATATATTAGTAAGTTGTTTGTTAGATTATGGCGAACCTGATGGACAGGACGCATTTGATACTGCTGCCAGTCAGACAAATAACTATGTATTTGACGAACTAGGTTTAAAAAGTTACTCTGCAGACGGTTCTGGTAGATTAATTACACACGTTATTTTCCATCCTGTACAAAAATCGCTCAATCGTTTAATACAAATCGACTATACTGTTAGAGTTCAGAGCTTGGCAGGGTGAGGAGTAGATAATGGCATATGAAATAAAATTTACCGATATTGTTAATAAAGGTACTATTGTTGTTGAAGATAATACTCTTAACCAAGATACTTCATTATCGTTTCCGGGAAAAAGTTATACTGGATATGGTTTAGCAGTAAATGAAAATTTTTTACATTTACTAGAAAACTTTGCAAGCGAGAATTCACCTGAACGACCTGTAGAAGGCCAGCTTTGGTATGATACTACACAGGGTGTTGACCAATTAAAAATTTACGATGGAACTACTTGGATTGCAGCTAGTGGTGTAAAAAAAGCAACTAATCAGCCAGCGGTTGCTAATAGTACTACAGGAGATCTTTGGGTAAACACTGAAACTCAACAATTATATCTATTTACTGGAGCGGGCTGGATTTTAGTAGGTCCTGATTTTAGTGATGGACTGTTAACTGGAGGTCAAACTGAATCAGTTGTTGGTACCGACGATGTGACATATAGCGTTTTTACAATTAAAGTAAAAAACAAAATTGCAATAATAATTAGTGATTCTTCGTTTATTCCAAAAACTGTAATTCCAGGATTTACTGGAGGTGTCGGTGCAGGTATTAATTTAAGCACAGAACCACTAGTAGGATCAGAAAGTTTAAAATATTATGGTACCGCAGAAAAAGCTAATGCACTTGTAGTTGGCGGCGCAACAATCCCAGCAGCTAATTTTTTACGTGCTGATGCAGAAACTAGTTCCGACTTTAAATTAAGTGTTAAAAACGATCAAGGCATTGCTATTGGAACTAGTGGTCAACTTAGTCTACAAGTAGAAAATCAAAGCGGTATAATACAGCATAATAGTTCAGGATCATCTATTGATTTTAGAATGCTTAACGGCACTACATATTCTACTGTTTTGCGAGTTGATGCAAGAGGACTAGTTGGTATAAACACTGCTGCTCCTGAAGAAGAATTAGATGTAAAAGGTAATATAAAAGTAAATTCCAAAACAGGTGATCCTACTACAGGTCAAATTTTAATAGATACTACCTTCCAAGCTACAGATCTTAACACTGGGACTATTGTAACAAAAGGCGGCGCCGCTATTTCAAGAAACTTATATGTTGGCGGCGACTTATCAATGGGCACAGGTGACGGTGCAGGCGTTATAACATCTGGAAATATTGTTCCAGACGGGAGTGGCACAAGATTTATAGGTACATCTAGTAATAAGTATGAAGAAATACACGCTGCAACGTTTTACGGTAATATACAAGGAAATGTTAGTGGTACTGTGTCAGGAAGAGCCGGATCAGCAGATAAATTAGCTACAGCAACTACCTTCCAATTGACTGGAGATGTGAACACTGTAAGTTTTGATTTTGACGGACAAACAGGCGGCACTAACAAAACTTTCGATGTAAGAATAGGTAACAGTTTTATATCAAACAAAGGTAGAATACCTTTTTCTAACAACGAAGATGAATTACTTATAAACAAAGTAAATTCATCCGGCGGCTACAACTCAGGTGTTTATAAAATTAATAAAAGTACTTTTTTAAGTACAATACCTTTAGTACCGGCTGGAGTTATTGTTCCTTTTGGCGGAATAAATTTACCGGACGGATGGCTATTTTGCGATGGATCTATTGTAAATATATCAGATTACAGTGTTTTATTTGCAGCAATTGAATATTCATTTAAAGACAGATCATTATTAGCTAATAATGGAGCTACAACATTTGGCTTGCCTGATTTAAGAGGTAGATTTCCTTTGGGCTTAGACAATATGAACGATACCTCGGCAAATCGAGTTACAAACGATGCAGCAGATGCAATAGGTGGCAATGCAGGCCAAGAAGAAGTTACAATTAGAAATACTAATTTACCTGAACACGAACACGACTTAGAAGGCGCAAGCGGAAATCAATATTACGCTATTAGAGAAGCAGCAGGTGAACCTGCTGATGACAATGCAATACGATTAACTGTTGAACCGGGATTAGGTGGAACACAAGGATTATCATCTAGTGGAGGCGTTTCAGGCGGCGGAGCGACAGGCACAGGCGACTTCAGGAATTTAGGCACAGACGAGAATCCTGAATATGTGGGTGCTGCAATTAATGTGTTAAATCCATTCTTAGCTGTTAATTACATAATTTATACGGGGCAATAATAGATGAGTTATCAATTAAATAAAACAGACGGAACCATACTTACTGATCTAGTTGATGGACAAATAGATAATACCAGTACTAACTTAGTGCTTGTAGGAAGAAACTATACAGGGTATGGTGAATATTTTAATGAAAACTTTATTAGATTATTAGAAAGCTTTTCTAATTCTGCTGCACCTAGTAATCCGTTAACTGGACAAGTTTGGTGGGACACAAGTGATAAACGCCTCAAAGTTTTTGACGGAGAGCAATGGAAAGCTAGTGGTGGACCATTTGTACAAGATAGCCAGCCACAAATGGTTGCAGGCGATTTGTGGATTGATAACCTAAACAATCAGCTTTATGCATATGACGGGACCGATCTTATATTAATAGGGCCTAGTTATACTACTACTCAGCAAGAAACAGGTTTTAGAGTAGAAAGTATTTTAGATTCTCAAAGTAGATCTAGAACTGTAGCAAGTTTATATATAGGAGGTGTAATTACAGCAGTTGTAAGTGAAATAGAATTTACACCTACTTATAGCCAAAGAATTTTAGGACTAGTTACAGATGCAAACCCAGATGGAATTATCTATAAAGGATTCAACATTATAGATAAAGACAATTTTAAATATAGAGGAATAGCTGATTCTGCTAACGCACTTGTAACTGAAGGCGGAATTGTAAGAACAGCTGATTCTTTTTTACCTTCAGCTGCAAATGGAACTACTACCGGAACTTTAACAGTTGCTAATAATGGTGGTTTAACATTAGGATTATCACAAAACGTTGTACAACGTATAGTTGGTCCAAGGTTTTATATTGAAAATCAGATTACAGATGAAGATATTAGTTTAAGAATTAAGTCTAGTCAAGCTGGAAGTGTTACAGTTGATGCAATTTATATAGATGCTAGTACAGAAAGAGTAGGAATTTTTACTAAAGATCCTACTGGCACATCTTCGAGATTACCTGAATATACGTTAGATGTTGACGGTGATTTACGAGTTACTGGAAACTTATTAGTTGAAGGAGATACAACAAGTATTGATGTAGCAACATTAAGAGTCGAAGATAAAAACATAGAAATTGCAAAAACTGCCGATGGCGGCAGACTAAATGGTGTAGAAGCAGACAATGCAGGATTATTATTAGATACAAATGATGTTGGTTCTAAATCTTGGACTTGGATAGCAGCAGAAGATGCTTGGACATCTAATGTAAATTTAGATATAAGTGACGCTACAAAAACATATCAAATCGGCGGAGTTGATAAGCTTACAAATACAAGCTTAACCAATATACAAAAGGGTTTAGACTTAGATGAAATAGGCACATTACTATATTTGAACGTAGATGATATAGGAATAAATGGTGCGACGATTACAGCATCTCCTTCTTCGGGTACATTTGCAATTGTTTCTAATAACGGTGTTAATTTAACAGCCGGCGGAGATATAGCAATACAAGATTCGCAAAAAATTACTGGCTTAGCTGATCCATCAAATTTGCAAGATGCTGCAACAAAAAATTATGTTGATAGCTCAATAGCTGAGGAACCTATTGTTTTTAGTATGGATATTACTGGGTTAGGTTCTGGCATAACATTAGAAAACAACGTAGCTTTAGTAATACAATCTATGTACCCTGCGCACACTATTAATATTGGAAAAGAAGCAAAAATACACGCTACTTCATATGCAGGAGCAACAGTTGAAGGTATCAATGTAAGCGTAACATTGTCACCAGACACAACAGGAGTTTTAACAAAATCTGCATTAGATGTAGACTCAAATGAACACAAAATGAATCAGTGATACAAGACATCGTAGCATCTAACACAGCAAGCGGTAATGTAATACTTACACCTGTACGCACATTGATGGTATTTACATCAAACGGAACAAGTTGGGATCACGTTAGCACAACATCACCTTATTCATTTTAAACGAATAAATAACATATAGCACTTAGGGGTTTATAGGAATGGCATACCAAATAGATAGATATAATAATACCATTTTAACTACAGTTGAAGATGGAACTCTTGATCAAACAACTGACTTAAAATTTATAGGTAAGAATTATGCCGGATACGGCGAAATACAAAACGAAAACTTTTTGTTTTTGTTAGAAAATTTTTCCGGCACAGTTGCACCGCAAAGGCCTTTAAGTGGTCAAATTTGGTATGATAGTAATGCAACAAAATTAAAATTTTATGACGGTAATGCTTGGAAAACATCAGGAGGCGCAAACGCTTCGGAATCTCAACCCACAGGTGCAACAGTAGGTGATTTTTGGTGGGATACAGTAAATGAACAGTTATATGTATATAATGGAACAAATTTTGTATTAATAGGCCCACAAAATGCTGGCGAAGGACTTACACAAATGGTAAGTCTTGATATTTTAGGCTTGGACGGTCTTACATATTCAGTAATTGCTTCTACAATCGAAGATCAAGTAGTTACAATAATTAGTAATTTTGAATTTAGAATAGATCCTAGTAATGCAATTGCTGGGTTTGATCTAGTACGTAAAGGTGTAACATTAAAGTATACACAAGAAGTTGATTTAGGCGTTACTAATAGCGCACAAATACCTGATAGAAATTTTGAATTCCACGGTACAGCATCTAATGCAGCAAAATTGAACGGCAGACCATCGACTGATTTCTTGTTGAGAGATGGTGCATCATTTGTAGGTATAACAAATTTTCCAAATGCTGGATTAACAATAGGCGATAATAACGAGTTTAGAATTTACGTTCAAAATAATGATGGTATTTTAGAAAATACACTACCTACACAAAACATTATTTGGCGTACTACAGATAATTTAGGAATAACAAAAGAAATAGGTAGAGTTACTCCTACAAATATAGTTCCAGGTGCTGATAATATTTTTGATATTGGTAGTACTGCTTTAAGATGGAACGAAGTTTATGCAGCTAATTTTAGAGGAATATCAGATAAAGCTGATCAATTAAAATATGCAACAGGATTATATGCAAGCGGAAGCCAATTACTTAGTAATAATACTGTTGCAGTTAGAACAGCAGATGGTAACTTAGTAGCAAACTTATTTCAAGGTACTGCTACAAGCGCAAGATATGCTGACTTAGCAGAGAAATATACTACTGATCAAGAATATCCAGTAGGAACTGTTATGGCAGTTGGTGGCGAAGCTGAAGCTAGAGCTGCTAAAGTTAGTGATTTAGTAATAGGTGTTATAAGTGATAAACCAGCATACTTAATGAATTCAGAAGCAGACGGCCAAGCAATAGGACTAAAAGGTAGAGTACCTGTTAGAGTTGCAGGACCAGTATCAAAAGGACAAACAGTTTATGCTTGGCAGGATGGAGTTGCTTCCACTATTGCAAGTAACGGGTTAGTAGGAGTTGCATTAGAAAGCAGCGATGACGAAAATGAAAAATTAATTGAATGCGTTCTAAAAGTATAAGGATTTGTTATGGCAAGTATTCAGGCAGCTGATATTAATAACCTGCAAAATAGAATTGCATTAATTTATGGGACAGGTTCAGGACAAAGCGGATATGGACAGGTTCTAGCTAGTTCACAAGTCAATGCCTTAGAAGGTATAATTAGAGCATCAGACATTAATAACATTTATGCTGATATTCTAAATGCAAGAGTCCACCAAGTAGGACCTGGCGATTTATCTATTGCGCAAGTAACAGCAAATTTAAACACAGTTGCAGAAGAAACTAGTCAATTTATTAATAATCAAGGCCAGTTAAGCACAGATCCAGATGGATTCAAAAAAGGTTTTGATGATTTTGAAAGACTAATTGCTCAAGTAGAAGCAGACAAATTCACCGTACATCCATCTCAAGCAGAACAAAAACTATCCTTAAGAGATTTTAGATCTGCATCGTGGAACTCTTCGGTTTATCATATTTTTACTGTAACATTTGACAATGCTGATCATAGAAGACATTTTTTCAATACAGGCGGCGAGATTAGATTTACAGCAGCAAATACAGGTGCAAATACACCTAAAGGATTAGATTGGGCTGACATTTGTAGTCAAGTAGGAACAATTTCTTTTGGATATACGTCGACTAAAAAAGGTAGCGTAGTTGTAGGAAACATTGGCAACTATGATTTAACATCTAGTTATCAAGAAATTTTTGGACAAACTGGCCGCGGACTTTATCAACAAATATATGAAGTAAATAGATACTCTATAGAAGCTAGAGCAATTTCAGAAAGTCAACTTGAATTTAAAGTTATATTTAATGATTTAGATACAGGCACAAACGTAGACAACAATGTAGACGGAAAATTAGAAAGTAATATAGTTATGTATAGGGCTGTAGGCAGTTATGTTCAGATTGCCCAGCCAGATTTTGCAACAACAACTTCTATTTCTGGATTTGATGTTCCTCCTGCGCCTGCTGCCCCTGAATATAACATCGGTGTTGACCTTGAAAAAACTATGTATGAAGATGACGAGAACGGTTCTCGCATTGTATCATTAGATTTTGTGGTATCAGCAAGTGTAAATAATTTTCCGATTACTTTGTATTGGGATACACAAGTTGTTAACGGTAGCATTACTACAAGCGATTTTAGTGATAATACGTTACAAGGTAGTATAACTATATCAGAAGCTTATACACAAGCTGAAAGAACAATAACTAGAACAACAGTAGCAGATAGTTTTACAGAAGGTAATGAAAGTTTTAGACTACGGTTATTCACAGATTCTGCTAGAACAAGATTTGTTGATCAAACTGGAGTAGTTACTATTGTTGACAATTCAGAAGGAGTAGAAACTCCTTCTAATCCTACTTATGCAATTACAGTAAGCACTACAAATCCAGTAGACGATACAATTATCGAAGAAGGACAATACACAGCATTTTACGGAGTTCAAACAACTGGATTAGATGCTGGTACAGAACTGTTTTATACTATTGTCGGAAATAATGTAACTGCAAGTGATTTTACAAGTAATTCTCTTAGCGGATCATTTACATTAGATAATAATGGAGAAGGAAGCTTTAGTTTAACTGCCACTGCGGACGCATTTACGGATGGTGCAGACGAAACATACGATGTACAATTAAGATTAGGATCTGATACTGGTACAGTGGTATTAGAGGTTGGTAATGGCGCCCAAACAATAATTAATGAGACATCATTCTCTCCACCCTCAGTGCAATATATATCTAACCTTTCGTCACCAGTTTTCGAAGATGTACCGGGATTATATAAGTTTATTGTTCCTAATGATGTAACACAACTTACAGTAAGAGTAATCGGAGGCGGTGGCGCTGGTTCAGGTACCGGCGGCGGCGGAGGCGGCGGAGGCGGCGCAGCAGAAAAAACAATCACAGTTACTCCTGGACAAGAATTTGATGTTCAAGTTGGGGCTGGCGGCGCAGGCAGTTTTGGTCAACTAGGACAAAACGGGCAACCATCTTGGTTTAAATCTCAAACAGAGATAGCAGGATTAGGCGGCCGTCGTGGTGGCTACATTGTAAACAATGCAGTTCTTAGTGCAGGCGGCCTCGGCGGAGGCTACTATGGAGATACTGGCGGAAACGGCGGTTCCGGCGGCCAAGGATACTACGAATATGGTGGCGGCGGCGGAGGCGGTGCTGGATATTGGGGAGGTTCTAATGGCGGGACTGGTGGCCGCGGTGGCCGTTATCTTACAGGCATTGACGCTATACGAGGTATAGAAGGCGGCGCAGGCGCTGGAGGCGGTGGCGGCGGCAGCGGTAGTGCTGAACCGGCTCTTTATGCTGGAGGCGGCGGCGGCACCGGTCTTGCATTTACAAATACAGTCGGAGGCGCATTTGGTACTCCTTCTGGTAGTTCAGGAACAGGAGGCGGCAGTGGCAACGACGGAACTTCCGGGTCGGGTTCAGATGGTACAGGCGGAAGATACGGCGGTGGCGGCGGAGCGACAGGCGGAGACGTATCAGGTATTGGATTCGGATCAAGTTCAGGACAAAGTAGTGGCGGTGTTGGAGCTGTTTACATTGAATGGGAAGAGAACGTAGATCCACCTGAGGCACCTTTAGAAGCAAGTACTGCCCCGGCGAGCCTTGATTTTACTACTATCACTACTAGACAGATACAGTTCCAAGCTAAAAACGGTCAATATAAAGTTATAGGCTGGAGTCCAAGTTTCCCATCTGGTGTAACTACTAGTTTAACTCCAGTAAACTATACTCCAACTTCAACTACTCCGGGCTCTATTTTAAATTTCACAGCAACGCCTACTTTCTCCCCTACACTAGAATTTTCTTTTAATACTAACAGCAACAATTTTACTGGAAGTTTGACATTTTTCCTAGAGGCTAATGAAGCAGGCATAGATAATATAGTAATACCAGTTACATACGAAAAAGCAATAGATCGAACTCCAACATACAGTATATCAGCAAACAAAGATTCTGTCAATGAAGGAGAGACACTTACCTATACAGTTAATACTACATTTGTTCCAAACGGAACTACTTTATATTGGAATCATACACAATATAGTGATATTGCAGGACAACCTCGTTATTTAGAAGAAGACGACTTTACTGATGATAGATTGTCAGGAAGTATTACAATTAACAATAATACAGGAACTTTTTCAAGAACACTTGCAGAGGATTTACTAAAAGAAGGTGGCGAAACATTCGGTACTGAAATAAGAACAAGCCGATCTGGTCCTAGATTAGATGTTGCTTGGGTTGCAATAGTAGATACATCAACTGGAGAAGAAGATCCAGAGTATGACGTAAAATGGTCACTACCGGGATCAGCCTTTAAAGGAGAATTCTTTACAGTAACCGCCTCAGGAGGCAGACCAAATACTATTTGGAGAGCTAATAACGGAATAGAAGAAAAGACTGGCACATTTGATGCTCAAGGTAATTGGGAAGGAACATTCAAAATTACCGCCGCTGGTACTTATGTGTATAATGTTACATATGATTATCCTGGCATTGAAGCTGATACTGTACAAATAGTAATAAATGAAAAACCAAATGAATATACAGCTTCTCCTATCAGATTCCAAGAAGGTTCTTCCGACACACTAACTATTCCTTCTACCGGAAGACACACAATAAGTGGTAGACTTACAATTATTTTTGAAGATGACTATAAAGATAATTATATAGATTACGGTAGAGATTCAGTTGTATCAGGCGAAGTGTATTTTTCTGATAAACCGAGCAATATTTCTGGAGTATCAACTGCTCCAAGAACTTGGTCTATAGATGCACGTGGTACACAATACTTTGAATCAAAACTAGTTTATTATGCTATAATTATTCCAGATGACGAAGCAGAAACATATCAATTTACCATATCTGCACCTGCTTCTGGTTTTAGTGGAGAATTCCCTACACACACTATTACTGTTCAAAGAGAAGTAATAGATGTTCCAGATCCTACTTATTCATTAAGTCCGAGGGTCGTTGATGTGTTTGCACAAAGTGCTATAAGATACACACTTACTACAACTAATGTTCCGGATGGCGAACTAGTATATATAACGGTAACTAACCCGCTAGGCACTACAACACAATCTTCTGTACAACAGATTACCGGTAACAGCGTAAATTGGATTTATGATGTGCCTATAAATGCTCCTGTAGGAAATTGGGCTGTACAAGTTAGAACAGGCAGTTATACAGGCGCAACACTTGATACCGTTGGATTTACTGTAGGAGCAAGAGTTACTGGTACAATTACAGCTGAAATGCAAGGTGCAAATTTATGTAGCTATACTTGGGCAGCGGCAAATGCGTCAACTGTTAGAGTGGATATATTAAAACCTGATGGTTTACGTTTACAATATGATAAAGTTACAGCACAAGGTACAGATACAATTATTCTAAATACAATTGGATCATATACATTTGAATTAGTATTAGATGGCACAGTTATTGATACATCAACTGTTACAGTAGTTGCACCAGAAGCAACTGGAACTTTAGATGTTTATCCTGCTAATGGATATGTTGACGAAACACAAGTCTTTATAGAGTGGACCACAGCAAATGCCGATTCACCTAAATATTCATTTACTAGACCAGACGGACAAACAATTGGTCCAGCGAGTATTGCTGCATCAGGACAGATAGGACCTGCAATTTTAAACCAAATAGGTACGTGGACTGTTAGATTATTTGACGGAACTACAGAGTTAGCTTCAGATTCAACTAGTATGATTGCTAGACCGCCAGAACCATCAGGAAGTATTTCTTGGGATGCTCCGTTTAGTGAAACAGGTATAATAGAATCGTATACTTGGACAAGTGAAGGAGCAGGAGTTGTCCAAATTAGAGTAGGCAAAGAAGGTGTAAGTACCCTTAATCCGTTAACTACAGTTAGTGCAAGCGGTTCATCTTCGTACTACTTTGCTACTCAAGGCTTTTATTATGTACAATTATGGTTAAATGGAGAATTTGTAGATCAGGCTAACATCGAAGTACTACCAAATGATGGCGGCATTGGTGGCATTTTACCGTAAAAATAGTTGTGTATTATTTTTTAATAAATACACTAAGCAAAGTGTATAGAGAGAATTAATGCCTACAACTACAACTATTTTAGCATCTAGATTTAACAACCTTCAAAATAGGTTAGAAAAAGTTCTAGGTTTATCATTAGCTAGTACTCCAAGTTTCGGTTACGGAGAAACTTTAAATGCTAATAGCGATGTGCAAGGTACTCGCACTGTTAATCCTCCAACTTCAGACAAAATAACTGCACAGCAATATGAAGATCTTTATGTTGATCTAATTAGATGTAGAGCACATCAAGTGGGTGCTGGAAATGTATCTATAAATGATTTTATTGTTGGAGATTTTGAAAATGATCCTGTGAATGCAGATCTAATAGAAATCGCATATATCCAGTCATTAGAAAACCTAATGACTCAAATTGAAAATGATAAATTTGAAATCGACACTGTTGATCAGGCAGCTACAGTAAATTTAAATAATAGTTCAGGTACACAAATATCAAGTACATATTTAAATTCTGTAAGCGGAAATTGGACTAGTTATATAAACCATATTTTTAGTGTTACTTTCCCTTCAGATGCTGCTCGTAGACATTTTTTTAATGCAGGTGGTGAAATACGATTTAATGCAAGTGTAAGCTATAATCTTAATCAGCAAAAAACAATAGACTGGCAAACCGAAATGAACAATATGGGAGTTGTTAGTTTTAAAGGCGATAGTACATTTAGTAATAAAGGTGTAGGCCAAGGTCAAAATATCGGTGCTACAAATTTAAGTAGTAGTTATCAACTTTGTTATAGAAAAGATGCAGGTAATACATATAGTCAAAGTGCATATGAGTTATATGCATTACAGACAAGCAGTAGAACAATTCAATTTAAAGTTTTATTTACAGATCCCAATCCCGGAGGTTTTTCGATAGATGAAGCTGTATTAGGTGATTGGACAAGTTCTGTATCTCTACTAATTCCAGATGGAACAGTAAATATTAATGGTACAGCTTACGATACTGTAGTATTTCCCACAGCAAGTCTTCCTGTGGGCAGCACAATAGTACAATTAAGTGCAAGCCAGCCACCTGTTCCGTCTTATACTTTAAGTAGATCAGCTGCTAGTGTCAATGAAGGCAGCAGTGCTAGTATTACTCTTACAACTACAAATGTTTCTAATGGTACTATTATCCCTTATACTATTACAGGAACTAGCCAAGCAGACATTGGAATACCTTTGCAAGGAGCCTTTACAGTTGGAACTTTAAATTCTTTAGTAATTAGTCCTGTGTCTGATCAACTTGCAGAAGGTCCTGAAACATTAACACTTAGTCTAGATAATGGTGCAGATTCCATTAGTATAGTTATTAATGATACTAGTGTCCCACCACCGCCCCCACCACCTCCACCACCACCACCTCCACCACCGGCGGTATTCACTTTTAGCGTTACCCCAAGTGCATACCTTACTCAAAATACTGCGTGGGATATTGGAGATGTAATTGTCAATACTTCGGCAAGTACAAACATTACTGTTACAAACACCGGCAATAGTAGCGGAACAATAACAGTTCAAGAAACAAACAGACCTGCTGCCTGGACTGTAGATGTCGACGGTGTAAGTTCAGCCAGCGGAGTTGCAAGTAAAAATTATACCATAGGTGTTGGACAAAGCGTTACAGTACCGGTAAGTGTAACACCAACAACAGTGTTGGATGCTAGAGGTGCAGGCATAACATATGATTTTACAGTTCTTCAATCAGACGGTAATGGTCAAAGCACTAAAATTTATTGGACAGGAAAATCAGAAATTGCAAACGTTCCTGTAGTAAATAGTGATTTAGATGTTACTACTGGATATAGTTCTCCAACTCTCGGTGACGAAACTACATACAAAACCTTTACATATACAGGAACAGTAAGCAACTGGGAAGCTACAACTGGCGGAGTAAGTTGGTCTAACGTAAATGCAGTTAGTGGAACAAATGCTGTTGCAGCAGACTTTGTTGGCGGGGCTATGAGCGGCACAGCATCTGTAACAATTACTAATCTTCCAAACACAGGAGATGGTTCATACACATTTACTAGAACATCTGTTGCAGATTCTACAACTGAAGGATCCGAAATTTTTGGAACACGAGTAAGTGGACCTAACAATAGTTCAAATGCTATATTTGCTATAATACAAGACACTTCAACAACACCAATTGCAAAAAGCATTACAGTAAATTTTTGGAGTACTGCACTACAAAGTCTCATAACATCAGCTAATGAAGGTGATTCTATTATATTACAATGTGAGTCAACCGGCTATAACGCGGGAGATATTTGGGATTGGTCGATTTCTGGTACAATAACCGCCGGAGACTTTACTAGCACCTACAGTGCATTAAGTGGTTCGAAAGCACAATCGGGCGGCGGCGTCAGCGGATATGTAGGTATTGTAAAGCAGTTCCTACAAGAATCTGTCAATGATGGCAACAAAACTATGACGGTAACTTGGACACATCGAGATACAGGTGATAGTGCTAGTACTTCACTAACGCTTATTAATGATGATTTACCTTCGGGAGTAAACAGTACAACAGTTAATCCGACATCTTCTCCTGTGTATAATTCGTTCACACATACTGTAGTTGGTCCTCCTAATACCGAACATCTTGGTTCTGTGACTAGTAATAATCCGTCTGTGGCTGATGTACCAAAAGGATTACCTGGAACAGGGGCAACTATTCCTGCAAATGGACAATTAGTTTTTACTAGGTTACAAGCAAAACCTGGAAATTATACATATACTTCACATTTTGAAAATGTGTCTGGTTATAGCCCTTTGACAGCTTCGACAAACTATACAATTACTGCTGTGCTAAGTTTAAGTAGAAATAATTTTACAGTAATAGAAGGCGCGACAGGCGCAGATCGAGAAGTTACTATAGCTGGAGGTTTCCCCGGCGGACAGTTTAGTATTAATGGTCAATCCCTTAGTGCTTTTGTATTTGATTCTAATGGAACGGCAACAATACAAATACAAACTTCCCCTGCAGGATCATATAGTTTTACTATTGCAGAAGCATTTAGTAACAACTCAACAACGTTAAATTATACTGTAACAGATGTATATCAAAGCACTATATCTATTAGTCCTAGTTCGCCTGATGTAAATCAAAATGCAACTTTAACTATAACAGGTCGACCTAATGGATCGTTTAGTGTTTCGGGCAGTGACGTATTTACAGGAACTTTTAACAGTAGCGGCAATTATACTTCTACAGTATCTTTTGGTTCAGCAGGACAAAGAACATATAATGTATCAGTGCCTAACCCTGACCTAGCTAGTTCACTTACATTTACGGTAACAGCAGTATATAGTCCTAGTGTTAGTATTGTATCTGCTACCGGAAATCCGGATGGTGATGTATATATCTATTATGCTCGCCCTAATACAAACTTTACCTGGTCTGCTACAGAATTAACTTCAGGCAATAGCGGGTCGGGCACAACCAATGCTAGTGGAACAGCTACTTTTCCTGTTACAATGTCTACAAGCTTCGGAGAAGGTGTAACAATAACTGTTAACTTTTCTGACGGTACAAGTGCATACTATGCAGTCACTCCAGTTGAACCAACTTATAGCATAAGTGGACCCAGTAATATTAACGAAGGAAGTTCTGGTACTTATACAGTAACAGCTACAGGATGGGCAAGTGCACCTACATTATATTGGGATGTAACGGGCGGATCAGATTTTAGTACATCTAGTGGATCATTCTCGATGTTTAATAATTCCGGAAGTTTTAGTTTAAGTCCTATAGCAGATGCAACCACAGAAGGTGCAGAATCTAAAACAATTAACGTCAGAAAAACAGCATCGGGCGGAGCAGTTGCTAGTCAGTCAATAACTATCAATGACACTAGCCAAACACCTGTTGCGAACCCCTCACCTACTTATGATAATGTTGCAATATCTTGGTCACCAACATCGGGTACAGTAAATTCTACTTCATTTACATTATCTTGGGACGGCGGCTATAACTCTGCAACCTTATTTGGGTATGACATTTATGTAATAAGTCCATCAGGTAATGTTAATCCTAATAGGTATAACACAAAGTCAGGATCAGCATCTGGCGTAGCAGACCAAGTAGGTACCTGGACTGGTTATATTAAAATATATAATTTAATTGATACATCCCTAGAAATTACAGTATCAACTAATCCAGCATTAACTGTTAATCAAGCAGTAACTATTCCAAACCCAACTATTGCGTTTGACGCTGCGTCTGCGTTTATAGGAGAAACCATACGTGCTGATTACACCGCTGGTACTGGTGCGAATACTACCTATGCTGCTATATATCCGCCATCGTCTACTACAGCAGTTGTAAGTTCAACTACAAAACCGGGTGGCGCCTTAACATACGAAGTTCTAGCTAATACAGGCAATTGGAGAGCAAGTATTGCATCATCTTATTATGATGCCACTAACACATTAAAGTACGTAACAGCAAGTGATACTATTGCAGTCGGCTTACCAGTACCAACTGGAAATATTTATTTTGAAGGATCAGGTGTATATAACGTAGGAGACACAATAACAGTAACCTGGACAAGTAGTAATACAACCACTACAGTTACAGCTTATGCTTATTATGGATTGAATAGTATAGTTGTTGGCCCAGTTAATGGAACTTCTGGTTCTCGAACTTTTACTGCTACTGCAGGAGGAATCCATACAGCAGCACTAGCGCACGGTACAGATACACTAGATACAGATACTATCTTTGTAAGTGCAGCACCACCACCACCTCCGCCACCACCTCCGCCACCTCCACCACCTCCACCACCGCCCCCTGGACCAACTGGA
>Ga0255759_10000190_pt1 | contig 56615 bp, 75 predicted proteins | sample 101ome_20_FD_179959 | JGI IMG/M metagenome (GOLD analysis project Ga0255759, IMG submission 179959) | Coastal salt marsh microbial communities from the Groves Creek Marsh, Skidaway Island, Georgia - 101404AT metaG (version 2) | ecosystem: Environmental > Aquatic > Marine > Intertidal zone >... | reverse complement strand
AATGGGACAGTCTCAAGTTACTTTCTATACTGTTCCCGCAGGTAAGAGTGGTTATCTTAGAGCATTTGCTGCAACGATGAATAAAAACCAAGAAAACACTGTTAGATTATTTCAGAAACAGGTTGGTGGGGTATTCAGGGTTGCTAGTGAATTGAATCTATATAATAGTAACATGCATACTACTTTTAGTATTCCACTTTACTTCACCGAAAAAACAGACCTTGAAGTAAGAACATATACTGGTAGTAATGCAACTGTCTCATCAATGTTTGACTTACTAGTTGTAGATAATTAAATTGATTTATGAGTGAAGTTTATCTTGGTAATCCTAATCTAAAAAAAGCGAATACACAGATTGAATTTACAGAGGAGCAAATCCTTGAATTCTTGAAGTGTAAAGAAGATCCTGTATATTTTGCAAATAATTATATTAAGATTGTTTCTCTTGATGAGGGTTTAACACAGTTTCATCCATATCACTTTCAAGAGAAGTTAATTAATAATTTTCATAATAATAGATTCAATATCTGTAAGATGCCAAGACAGACTGGTAAATCTACTACAGTCGTATCTTACCTTTTGCATTATGCTGTATTCAATGACAGTGTAAACATTGGCATCCTGGCAAATAAGGCAGCAACTGCAAGAGAATTATTACAAAGATTGCAAACTGCCTATGAAAACTTGCCTAAGTGGATGCAACAGGGTATTCTGTCATGGAACAAAGGTTCAATGGAGTTGGAAAATGGCAGTAAGATATTGGCAGCTTCTACATCTGCAAGTGCTGTCCGAGGCATGTCGTTCAATATCCTCTTTCTCGACGAATTCGCGTTCGTCCCTAATCACGTCGCTGATTCCTTCTTTGCATCTGTTTATCCTACTATTACTTCTGGCAAAAACACAAAAGTCATCATAGTTTCAACGCCACACGGTATGAATCACTTCTACCGTATGTGGCATGATGCAGAAACAAAGAAGAATGAATATATTCCAACAGAAGTTCATTGGAGTGAAGTGCCGGGGAGAGATTTGCAGTGGAAAGAAACAACCATTGCAAACACCTCAGAACAACAGTTCAAGGTTGAGTTTGAATGTGAATTCTTAGGTTCCGTTAATACTTTAATTAATCCAGCGATTCTTAAAACTCTGGTATATGACGATCCGATACAAAGAAATGCTGGTTTAGATGTTTATGAAAATCCTGTACAAGATAGAAATTATCTTATGACAGTTGATGTTGCTAGAGGACTTGGTAATGATTATTCTGCATTTATTGTTTTTGACATAACTGAGTTCCCATATAAAGCTGTTGCAAAATATCGAAACAATGAGATTAAACCAATGTTGTTTCCAAATATCATACATCAGGTTGCAACATCATATAATGGAGCATGGTTATTGATAGAAATTAATGATATTGGAGATCAGGTTGCAAATATCATTCACTTTGATTTGGAATATGATAATGTTCTGATGTGTTCAATGAGAGGACGTGCAGGGCAAATAGTTGGTTCTGGATTTAGTGGCAAAAAATCTCAACTTGGTGTCAGAATGACAGCAGCAGTTAAAAAGTTGGGATGTTCAAATTTAAAAACTCTTATAGAAGAATATAAACTTCTCACTGCGGATTATGAAATCATTTCAGAACTAACAACTTTTGCACAAAAACATAATTCATTTGAGGCAGAAGAAGGTTGTAACGATGACTTGGCAATGTGCTTAGTTATTTTCTCTTGGTTAGTTGCTCAAGATTATTTTAAAGAAATGACGGACAATGATGTTCGCAAAAGAATCTATGAGGAACAGAAGAATCAAATTGAACAAGACATGGCACCATTTGGATTTATTCTTGATGGTATAAATGATGAAGGAAGTTTTGTAGACTCTGATGGTGATAGATGGCACACAGATGAATATGGTGATAAGTCTTATATGTGGGAATACATGTAATGGATACCAAACATCAAGTTATAAACCTAATAAAAGTTGTTATCTTTTTTCAACTATCCATAGTCGGAGTAACAATAGTTGGATGCTTCCTACCTATGGTTAATAAATGTGATTCTGATACCAAACAACATATTGCTAATATGATGACTGTTATTACAACATCAACCTTTGCATTATACGCCGCAGAAAAATAATGGACATTGATGATCAGATTGAATTAGAACATTTATTGTTTTTTGATCGAAGATGTCGTGCCTGTGGAAAAGTAAAAAATTTGGTAGAAGACTATTACTTAACAAGAAAAGATAGAAAAACACTGCCATCATCATATTCATACGAGTGCAAAGAATGCACCGTCAAAAGAGTGAAGTTAAAAAAGAAAATAATTCCTTCATGGGAATATCCTGATTGGTAGGGTTCACGCACAGTTTCCCCACTGAAAATACCCCTTTCCATAAATATTTTTAGATAAATTTGGACTGCGAGGAAAAACAAGATGCCATTAAACCTAGCATCTCCTGGTATTGTAGTAAGGGAAGTAGACCTTACAGTAGGAAGAGTAGATCCAACCTCTGCTAGTATTGGAGCAATTGTGGCGCCCTTTGCCCAAGGTCCAGTAGAAGTTCCTACCATTGTTGAGAGTGAACAGGACTTACTTGATAAATTCGGAAAACCATATAGCACAGATAAGCATTATGAGTATTGGCTCACTGCTTCATCTTTCTTAGCATATGGTGGTTCACTTAGAGTTGTCAGAGCTGACGATTCAGACTTAGCAAACGCTTATTCTGGTGCTGCATCATCGGTAAGAATCAAGAGTGAAGAGCATTACGAACAACTTGGTTACGATGAGAACACAATCACAGGAGTAACAGTTGCTGCAAGAAACCCAGGATCTTGGGGTAACGGATTAAGAGTTGGAATTATTGACTCAAAGGCAGATCAAATCATTACTTTGACTGCAGCAAACAGCATCGCTGTTGGTATGGGCATTACCCAAGCAATTTCTGCATCTTTACCAAAAGCAGACGGAACTGTTGAAACTCTCGATGGACACTTAAAAGGTATCGTCACAGAGGTTGACGGAACTGATGCATATGTAAAAGTTCTCTCACACGTTTCTGGTGCTAGCACCGAAACAAACGTAGACTATCAACCATCTGGTGTTTATGCATTTAATACAACTGGTAATGTTGCTATTCACACTGCTGGAGTAGCAGTAGCATATGCAACAACATCAGTAACTGCTCAAAAGGACTGGTTCGATCAGCAAAACATTACACTTTCAACAGGAAAAACTGTTAAGTGGAATACTCTTGCAGAGCGTCCTGGAACTTCTGATTATGCTGCAGGAAGAGATTCAAGATTTGATGAAGTGCACGTAGTTGTTCTTGATGGTGATGGAAAAATCACTGGAAATGAAGGAACAATTCTTGAAAAGAATCTTGCACTTTCAAAAGCAAAAGATGCTGAGTTCTCATTAGGTTCTCCATCTTACTGGAGGAAGTTCCTCTTTAATACATCCGAATATGTTTTCGGTGGTTCTGCTCCTGCAGGTATTGTTACCACTGGATTCAGTTCAGGTTTCACACATGAAAGTGATGTAGGTTGGGATCAAGATGCACAAGGAATTACCTTTGCCGCTACTGGTAATCAAAACCTTTCTCTTGCAAGTGGTGAAAACTACGACGGAACAACTGATATTACTGCCTCTGGTGCTTTGAGTGCTGGTTTATCTGGACTCGTTTCTGGTTATGACTTGTTCTCAAACAAGGAAAACTTTGAAGTAGATTTCCTGCTGATGGGTTCGGCACAACACTCTAAGTCAGATGCACAAGCACTTGCTAACAAACTGATTGCAGTTTGCGAACTGAGACAGGATTCACTTGCTTTCATCTCTCCATATAGAGCTGCTGCACTCACCGATACATCGGATCAGGCAGCAGTCAACATCAACTCTGATGCGGACATTACTGATAATGTAATCAGTTTCTTTGCTCCAGTTACATCATCCACTTACGGTATCTTCGATACTGGATATAAGTACATGTTTGATAGGTTTGCAAATACCTTCAGATATGTTCCTTTGAATGGTGACATTGCTGGACTTTGTGCCAGAAATGATATTAATAACTTCCCTTGGTTCTCCCCAGCGGGAACATCAAGAGGTGGAATTCTCAATGCTGTAAAACTTGCTTATAATCCTAGCAAGACGCAAAGAGACAGACTTTATTCGAATAGAGTCAACCCAGTAGTTCTTTCTCCTGGTTCTGGCATTATTCTCTTTGGTGACAAGACTGGATTTGCCAAGTCTTCTGCATTCGATAGAATCAACGTTCGTCGTCTGTTCATCTACCTTGAAGATGCAATCTCCGCTGCTGCGAAAGATCAACTCTTTGAGTTCAATGATGAAATTACAAGAACGAACTTTGTGAACATTGTTGAACCATTCCTCCGCGATGTTCAAGCAAAGCGTGGAATCTTCGATTATGTTGTTATTTGTGATGAGACAAATAACACTGCTGCTATCATTGACAACAATGAGTTCGTAGCAGACATCTTCATTAAACCCGCAAGATCAATCAACTTCATCGGTCTTACGTTTGTTGCCACCAGAACTGGCGTTTCATTTGAAGAAGTAATCGGTAACGTTTAATTAGAGGTTTAAAGAAAAATGCCTAGTCGTCAACAAAGGAATAACATTCCGCTCAGAAAAATCACCGACTTTAAGAGTAAGTTAACTGGTGGTGGCGCAAGAAACAACCTATTTGAAGTTGAATTAGCGTTTCCATCTGCTGTGGGTATCGATAACGATGTCCTCCAAAAAGCAAGATTTCTTGTAAAAGCAGCAGCACTACCAGCTTCAACTGTTGCTCCAATTGATGTTCCATTCAGAGGACGTATTCTTAAGATTGCTGGAGACAGAACATTTGAAACTTGGACAATCACTGTCATTAACGACACTGATTTCTCCATTCGCTCAGCATTTGAGCAATGGATGAATACAATCAATAAAGTCAATGATGGTACTGGATTGACAGATCCAGAAGAGTATCAAGCAGATGCTTATGTCTATCAACTTGCTCGTGATGGTGGAATTCTCAGATCGTATCATTTCTATGATACTTTCCCAACCAACATTTCGACAATTGATTTAAATTATGAGACAACTGACACCATTGAAGAATTCACTGTTGAACTTCAAGTTCAGTGGTGGGAAGCTCAGAGAGGCACATCTCCTGAAGCTGGCGGTGCAGACATCACCTAAATAGTTGATATAACAGTCTAGTTAAAGTCATAATGGCAAAACTTTTTGGTTTTTCGATTGAAGATACAGAAAAAAAATCCAAGAGTATAGTTTCCCCCGTTCCTCAAAATAATGAGGACGGGGTTGACAACTATATTGCTAGTGGATTTTATGGTTCCTATGTAGACATTGAAGGTGTCTACAGAACAGAATTTGATTTGCTAAAAAGATATCGTGAAATGGCATTGCATCCAGAGGCGGATGGTGCTATCGAAGACGTTGTTAATGAAGCAATTGTAAGCGATCTTTATGATTCTCCAATTGAGATTGAATTATCGAATCTCAATGCAACCGATAATCTGAAGAAAGCAATCAGAAAAGAATTCAAGTATATCAAAGAGCTTCTCGATTTTGATAGAAAGGCTCATGAAATTTTTAGAAATTGGTATGTTGATGGTAGACTTTATTATCATAAAGTAATTGATCTCAAAAACCCTCAGGAAGGGATTAAAGAACTGAGGTATATCGATCCCATGAAGATGCGGTTCGTTCGTCAAGAGAAAAAGAAAAATAAGAACAACGTTTTAGTCAATCCTACAAGTATAACTGGTAGAGATAATGAAAATAATTCTGTCGCTCCAGAAATAGAAGAATATTTTGTCTATACACCAAAACCCAATTATCCCACAGGCATTTATTCTGGTGGTGGCGGAACAAAAGGAACTAAAATTGCAAAGATGCAATCACCTATTGCACCTCTGGATTAATTGATAGAAATAAAGGAACAGTTCTTTCATATCTCCACAAGGCAATTAAAGCACTCAATCAACTTCGTATGATTGAAGACTCTCTGGTTATCTACAGATTATCCAGAGCACCTGAGCGTAGAATTTTTTATATTGATGTTGGCAACCTTCCAAAGGTAAAAGCAGAACAATATCTTCGTGATGTTATGATGCGTTATCGTAACAAGTTGGTATATGATGCCAATACAGGTGAAGTTCGTGATGATAAAAAGTTCATGAGTATGATGGAAGACTTCTGGCTTCCTAGAAGAGAAGGTGGACGTGGAACTGAGATTACCACTTTACCTGGTGGTCAGAATCTAGGTGAACTTGCTGATATTGAATATTTCCAGAAGAAACTTTACAGAGCACTTGGTGTTCCTGAGTCAAGAATCGCCGCCGATGGTGGTTTTAATCTTGGACGTTCTTCTGAGATTTTGAGAGATGAACTTAAGTTTTCTAAGTTTGTTGGACGTTTGAGAAAAAGATTTGCTCAGATGTTTAACGATATGCTGAAGACTCAACTCATTTTGAAAAACATCGTATCAGTTGAAGATTGGGATACTCTTTCTGAACATATTCAATATGATTTCTTGTATGACAATCAGTTTGCAGAACTCAAAGAAACTGAAATGTTAAATGAGAGACTTGGTGTTCTTGCAACTATCGAACCATACATTGGTAAGTATTATTCTACGGAATATGTTCGTAGAAAAGTTTTGAGACAGACTGATGCCGAGATGATTGAAATTGATGAGCAAATTGAACAAGAAATCAAAGATGGAATCATTCCAGATCCTAATGCAGTAGATCCTGTTACTGGAGAACCACTCCCTGGAGGAGAAATGGGCATGATGGGAGATGTTCCTATGGAACCAGAAATTGATGGTGGCATTACTGATGCTGACGGTAAAGCTGCTGAGATATAAATAGACAATATACACATTATAAATTTTCATGGAAGAACTTGTAAACATGATTGGTGCTGATGCTTCCGCGTCAGAAATTAGTGACAAAATTAAAGATACTCTTTATGCAAGGACAGCAGAAAAAATTGATGCTATTCGTCCAAGTATAGGATTATCGATGTTTGGCGACGAACAACAGTCAGAGGATCAAGAATAATGGCGAGACTATTATTAAAAGCTGATGAAGTAGTAGTGCCAACTTCAGCGGGAGCAGGTGTCAGTTTTACTGAAGCCACCGTTGTTAGATTGGTAAATACCAATGCCGCTGCCAGAGTTATTACTGTTCAAGAAACACAAGGTGGAACTGGAATTGGTTCATTCACAATGCCATCTGGAACCACAGAATTACTTGAAAAAGTAGCATCTCATACTGTTTTTGCTAGTGGAGCTGGTGTATTGGGTGCAAAAGTAGGATTCACTGGGTAATCAAATGAAACTAATCACAGAAGAAATTTCAAACGTACAAATTGTCACCGAAGGAAAAGGTGCCAATAAAAAATTGTACATTGAAGGTGTTTTCCTTCAGGGAGATCTCAAGAACCGTAATGGAAGAGTTTATCCAATGGAAACTCTTTCTCGTGAGGTTGATAGATATACCAATACTTTCGTAAAAGAAGGTAGAGCACTTGGTGAACTTGGACACCCAGACGGTCCAACCGTAAACCTTGATAGAGTCTCTCACAAAATTACTTCTCTTGTTAGAGAGGGAACTAATTTTAAAGGAAAGGCACAAATCCTTAATACCCCAATGGGTAAGATTGCATCTTCACTTCTTGATGAAGGTGTGAAACTTGGAGTTTCTTCTCGTGGTGTTGGTTCATTGAGAACTACCAACGAAGGACATAAAGTTGTTGGTGAAGACTTCATGTTAGCAACTGCTGCTGATATCGTCGCCGATCCTTCCGCACCCGATGCTTTTGTTCAAGGAATCATGGAAGGAAAAGAGTGGGTTTGGGAAGGAGGAATTCTTCGCGAACAACTCGCAGAAACTACTAAGAGAAGAATTAATACTCTCGTAGATCAAAAAAGACTTGAGGAACATAAACTCCAGTTATGGGGTGATTTCCTATCAAATCTTTAATTTATAAATAAATATAGATTAATACAAATCTAATAATCAAATGTCCGTTGGTAGCAATTTACAAGAAATGGAAAACGTAGTAACGAAAGGAGCTGCATCAGCTGAGCCAATGCCAAAGTCGGGAAGCAATGCTTCTGGTGTTTCGACACCTGGACAAACTGGCACTTACGAAGATCTCGGCGGTCCTACTCCAGAAAACTATAAGGTAGACGACGACTCTGCCAAACTCTCAGAACCCAAAATCGCAACTGTCAAAGACATTGTGAACAGGGGTGCCAAGCCTGCCGAACCCATGCCTAAGGGTATGAAGGCAGAGGAAGCTGAAGCTGAAACTGAAGGCGAAGAGATTTCTGAAGAGGAAACAACCGAAGAAGAAATCGTTGCTGAAGAAGAAGTCGTTTCCGAAGAGGAAACCACTGAAGAGGAAGTAGTTTCAGAGTATAACGTCGAAGAAGATGTTGAGGCACTTCTTGCTGGCGAAGAACTCTCTGAAGATTTCCAAGAAAAGGCACGCACCATTTTTGAAACTGCTATCAAGGCAAAGGTTGCTGAAGTTCAGGAAGAACTGAAAGCACAATACGAAACATCACTCGAAGAAGAAGTTGCAACCATTAAGGAAGAACTGACTGATAGAGTTGATGCTTATCTTGAGTATGTTGCTGAAGAGTGGATTAAGGAAAATCAACTCGCAGTCGAATCAGGACTCAAGACTGAAATGACTGAATCATTCCTCACCGGAATGAAGAGTCTTTTTGAAGAACATTATGTAACTGTTCCTGAAGAGAAATATGATGTACTTAATAGTATGGTAGAAAAACTTGATGAGATGGAAGATAAACTCAACGAGCAGATTAATAAAAATATTGCTCTCAATCAAAGATTAGCCGAGTCGGTCGCTGACACGATCTTCTCCGAGGTCTGCGAAGGTCTAGCACTTTCACAGAAGGAAAAACTCGCTTCTCTTGCCGAAAATGTTGAGTTTGATAGTGAAGATACCTATCGTGAGAAACTGGTAACTCTGCGTAAGTCTTACTTCCCAGAGAATGCCGGTGCTCAAAGAGACCAGTCAGAGAACATCTCCGAGAGCGCAGACGCCACAGCTCCAGTCCAAATGTCTGGAATTATGGAGTCATATCTCAATACTCTGACTAGAGTCGCTAAAAAGTGATTCTTTAAATTATAAATCAAACTAAAAACTTTTAGAGGTAAAATTCAAATGCAAGGTTTCAATGCCGAAGCTCTGCAGGAGAAGTGGGCACCAATCCTCAACCACGAGGGGCTCGGTGGCATCCAAGATGCACACAAGAGAATGGTTACCGCAGTTCTCCTGGAGAACCAAGAAAAAGCAATTCGTGAGGAGCGTGAGTTCCTTTCCGAAGCTGTCCCAACTAACAGCACAGCATCTTCTGGCGCCACCGCCGGTTTGAGTGCTAGTGCATCAGGAGCCATGCAAGGCTTCGACCCCGTTCTGATTTCCTTAATCAGACGTGCAATGCCTAACCTTGTCGCTTATGACTTGGCTGGCGTTCAACCAATGAACGGTCCTACTGGACTTATCTTCGCAATGCGCTCCCGCTACAGCTCCCAGACTGGTACTGAGGCACTGTTCGACGAAGCAGATACCGCATTCTCAAACAGCGGAATCTCGACTTCCAATCCATATTCTACTGGTTCTGACGGTTCTTCCGTTGGTTTTGGTACTGATACTCAGCGTGGTTCTAACCCAGGCGTTCTCGATCCTAACGGTGACAACACTTCATACACTGTTGGACAGGGTATGGATACCCAACTCGCTGAGAACCTCGGCGATGGGCAAACTTTCAACGAGATGGCATTCTCGATTGAGAAAGTCACTGTTACCGCGAAGTCAAGAGCTCTGAAGGCAGAGTACTCCTTAGAACTCGCACAAGACCTCAAGGCAATCCACGGATTGAACGCTGAGGCAGAACTCGCCAACATTCTCTCCACTGAGATTCTGGCTGAGATCAACCGCGAAGTTATCAGAACCATCTATAAGGTTGCTGAAGCTGGCGCACAAACTAACGTCGCTAACACTGGCGTATTCGACCTCGACGTTGACTCCAACGGACGCTGGAGTGTTGAGAAGTTCAAGGGACTCATCTTCCAGATTGAGAGAGATGCAAACCGCATCGCCCAAAGAACTCGTAGAGGAAAGGGCAACATGATTCTGTGTTCCGCAGACGTTGCTTCCGCACTCACCATGGCAGGCGTACTCGACTACACCCCTGCTCTGAACGCTAACCTCAACGTTGATGACACTGGTAACACCTTCGCTGGTGTGCTTGCTGGTAAGTATAGAGTCTACATCGACCCATATTCTGCTAACAGCACTTCAGACGGTTCCCAGTATTACGTCGTTGGTTATAAGGGTTCTTCACCTTATGACGCAGGACTGTTCTACTGCCCATACGTTCCTCTTCAGATGGTTCGTGCAGTTGGCGAGAACACCTTCCAGCCAAAAATTGGCTTCAAGACTCGCTATGGTATCGTTTCCAACCCATTCGCAGAAGGCGCTGCTCCTGTCACAAACCCAGGACGCCTCAGAGGTGGTGCAAACCGTTACTATCAGCGTGTACGTGTCCTCAACCTCATGTGATTTCGATTCACATATTTTCTCAGGGGGTTCTTCGGAACCCTCTTTTTTTATCTAAATACATCTAAAACCTCCCATGGCGTTTCCGCAACAGATTGAGAATAGAAATTTTCTATCTCCTATTGGTTTTAAATTTACATTAGCAAAAGATAAAAAAGTTTCTTTCTTTTCTAACTCTTGCAGAATTCCTGAAATTAGTTTGGGAACTGCATTGCAACCAACTTATCTGAAGGATATTGATGTACCTGGTGATAAGTTGGAATATGGCGATTTTACACTAAGATTTTTGGTGGATGAGAAACTTGAAAATTATATGTCTATTCATAATTGGTTAACTGGATTGGGATATTCAGAAACCACTCAAGATTTTAAGGACTTAACAACAGCAGATTATGGTAGAGATAACCAACTACAGTTCAGTGATGGTAGTTTACATGTACTGAACAGTAACTATAGAACCCAAGCAATTGTAAAGTTCAAAGATTTATTTCCAACGTATCTAACGTCTCTAGAGTTTGAAGCAACCGATGCTGATTATAACTACTTTACAGCAGAGGTGACATTCAAGTATACTGTGTATAATATACTAGCAGCGGACGGTAGAACTGCATTATGAATCTTGACAAAATTCAGGAGATGTGGGAAAAAGATTCTCAAATTGATCCTGATAATCTACATGACGAATCTATAAAAATTCCTCAACTTCATGCAAAGTATTATACCTTATTCAACACAATCACCTTATTAAAAGAAAAGGCGAGGGAGTCTCATAATAAAGTAAAACTTGAAAGGTATCAATACTACACAGGAAAGGCGGAACCAGACGTTTATGAAGAAGAACCTTTTCCATATAAAGTTAGGGATAAGGAAGCAATACAGAGGCATATGGATGCTGATGAGAAACTGAATAACATTAGTATGAAAATTAGATATTATGATGTGATGCTTCGTTTCCTTGAAGACATTATCAAGACAATATCTAATAGAACTTTTCAAATTAAGAATGCAATCGAGTGGAACAAATTCCAATCAGGATTCAACTAATGTACAAAGAAGATCCAAACGATCAGTATTACAGTATAGAATTAAATATCCATGGAATCAGAGCGATTCATACTGGACTATCCCAAGCAGTAGATAAGTGGGCTGGAGGAGATCCTTTAGAACAAGAAAATCTCCAATCAATGAGAGATCATTTCTATAGAATTATTTTAGAACATTCTTTTGAAAATATGAGTTTAGATTGAGGCAATAAATATCTATAGGTGATACTTATAGATTATGTCTCATTTGATTATATCAAAAAAGAACGAGGTATATCTGCAGGTAAAGGCAGAACCTCACGTCTACTACGAATTGGCAGATCAGTTTACCTTCGAAGTACCAGGCGCCAAGTTTATGCCTCAATACCGTAACAAGTATTGGGATGGAAAAATTCGTTTATTCAATACCCAGACTGGAGAAATATATGTCGGGTTATTGGATAAACTCATAAGGTTCTGTGAAACTCATGAGTACACATATGAGTTCATGGATAATAAATTTTATGGACTTCCTTTTGAGGTTAACGACTTCATCTCAAAGGAAGGCGTTAAAGACTACATGAAATCTATTTGTAAGTATTCTCCAAGGGATTATCAGATAGAAGGTGTTTACGACGCTCTAAGACATAATAGAAGACTGCTGATATCCCCAACTGCTTCGGGAAAGTCTCTAATGATATATTCTCTTGTGAGATACTACGTTGAGAAGCAACAAAATATTCTGATAGTCGTTCCGACGACTTCGCTAGTAGAACAGATGTATAAAGATTTTGCAGACTATGGTTGGGATGTAGGTTCATTTTGTCACAAAATATATGCGGGACGTGAAAGAGAAACCGATTCTCAGGTAATCATTACCACCTGGCAATCCATCTACAAACTCCCCCGCAAATATTTTTCAAGATTTAATGTGGTAGTTGGAGATGAAGCACACCAATTTAAATCGAAATCTTTAATATCTATAATGTCAAAACTTTCGGATGCAAAATACCGATTTGGTTTTACAGGAACACTAGATGGCACTCAGACACATAAGTGGGTTCTAGAGGGGTTGTTCGGTCCATCATATAAAATCATCAAGACTGAGGAATTGATGAAAAAAGGACATGTTGCCAAACTAGACATTAATGTGCTTCTACTGAAGCATCCTGCACATAGATTTGAAAATTTTGAAGAAGAAGTTCAGTACATTATCAATCATGATAGACGAAACAAGTTTATACGTAACCTTGCCCTTGATCTTAAAGGCAATACACTCATACTATTTTCCCGCGTTGAAGGGCATGGACAACCATTATTCGATTTAATAAATACTGGTAGTGTAGAAGAAAGAAACGTTTTCTTTGTTCATGGTGGAGTGGCAACAGCAGATAGAGAAAAAGTAAGGGAGATTACTGAAAGAGAAGACAACGCGATTATTGTCGCTTCATATGGTACGTTCTCTACTGGTATTAATATCAAGAATCTCCATAATGTCATTTTTGCTTCTCCTTCCAAGTCTAGAATACGGAATCTCCAGTCTATTGGACGTGTACTTAGAAAAGGAAATAACAAGACAAAGGCAACACTCTATGATATTGCTGACGACATTTCCTACAAATCCAGGAGAAATTACACACTTAATCATCTGATCGAAAGAATAAAAATTTATAACGAAGAAAACTTTAATTATGACATCGTAAACATACCGCTAAAGAATTAAATGGAAGATTGTTTTCACGCTATTATAAAACTTACATCTGGTGAAGAAATTTTATCATTAGTATCCATTGATGATAATGATGGAGATCCCCTAATTATTCTTCAGAATCCAATCATTATGAAAATGATAGAAACTCCTCATGGAGTTCATGTTAAAGTAAAGTCATGGATAGAACTCTCTACTGATGATATCTTTATTGTTAGACAAGATAAAATCATTACTATGACAGAAACATCAGATGAAAGATTGATTGATATATACACTAGCTACATCGAAGATGATGACAGCATAGAGTTGTACACTCCACCACAAAGAAATCAAGGTAAAACAAAACCATCTAAAAAGATGGGTTACCTCTCCTCAGTAGAAGAAGCACGTAAAACCTTAGAAGATATATTTAATAAACCTGTAGATCCAATAGAAGGCTAGATCTCATCCTTCAACCCGGACAAAGGTAGTCTACATATAAATCATCACCTTGTCAAGCCCTTTAAGTTGTGTTATAATAAAAACAACTTATATTATTAAGAGTCCGATGTTATGTCCAGAAAAAAACCAGAACATTATGTAAACAATAAAGAGTTGTTAGAAGCAATGATTGTCTACCGAACTAAGGTAGAAAAATCATACATGAAGTCTTTCAATAAAGATCTCACTGAGCAACCGAAACAAGAAAGAGGAAAACAATGGGAAGGCAAACCTCCTATTCCAAACTATTTGGGTGAGTGCTTTTTGAAAATTGCTACGCATCTTTCATATAAACCTAATTTTGTCAACTACATGTTCAGGGAGGACATGATTTCTGATGGAATCGAAAATTGCGTTCAGTACATTCATAATTTTGATCCTGCGAAATCCAAAAATCCTTTTGCTTACTTTACGCAAATCATTCATTATGCGTTTCTCCGAAGAATCCAAAAGGAGAAAAAGCAATTAGACATCAAAACTAAAATCATTGAAAAGACTGGATTTGATGAGGTTATGATGGTTGATGACAGCTTGCTTTCTGGACATAGTTCGGACTATAATACTATTAAAGATAATATTCAATATAAAAATCGATGAAGGTTGCCATCATTACAGATACTCACTATGGTGCTCGTAAGGGTTCTAAGTATCTGCATGACTATTTTGAGGCATTCTATAAGGACGTGTTCTTCCCTGCCTTAGAAGAGCACGGAGTGCAGACTGTCATACATATGGGTGATGCTTTCGATAGTCGAAAATCTATTGACTATCAGAGTCTTGATTGGGCAAAGAGGGTGGTTTTTGATCCTCTTTCAAAGTATGATGTCCACATGATTATTGGAAATCATGACACATATTACAAAAACACAAATGAAGTAAACTCTCCAGAACTATTACTTCAAAAGTATTCCAATATTAAAGCATATAGCAAACCGACAGAGGTTAATATTGGAGGATTAGACATTTTATTTCTACCATGGATTAATAACGACAATGAAAAACTTTCTCTTGAGTATATTGAAAAGACAAGTTGCCAGTGCGCGATGGGGCACCTTGAGCTCCAAGGATTTAGAGTTAATCGACAAATCATCATGGAGCATGGTTTACAGAGCAAGTTATTTGAGAAGTTCAGGACTGTCTTCTCGGGGCACTACCATACTCGATCAAATGACGGAAGAATCTTTTACTTAGGAAATCCTTATGAGATGTATTGGACTGATGTGAATGACACTCGTGGATTTCACATCTTCGATACGGAAACCCTCACTCTAACGCCAGTTAACAATCCTTATAAATTATTTTATAATATCTATTATGAGGATACCAATTATAAACTGTTTGATGCTCGTGAGTATACAAATAAAATTGTTAAGGTAATCGTCAAAAAGAAAAGTAAACCAAAAGATTTTGAAAAGTTCATTGATAAACTTTATACCCATGGAGTTCAAGAACTTAAAATTGTAGAAAACTTTGATATTCATGAAAGTGAAGAGTTTGAAGTTGATGACGATGAAAATACAATTTCTATTTTAAATCGTTATATTGATGAGTCAGAGTTTGAGTTTGACAAAAACATTATCAAAGGTATCTTCCAAGATTTGTATCGACAAGCTTGCGAAGTGGAGTAAATGTTTCTTCTAACGATTAAGGACAATAAAGAAGACGGTGCATACGCCGTTCAAGACAGATACGGACGTAAAGTTTTATTTCTCTTTGAAGAAGAGGACGATGCAACGCGCTATGCTTTAATGCTCGAAGATCAGGAAGAAACTGTGATGGATGTGGTAGAAGTAGATGACGAACTTGCCATAAAGACATGTAAGATGTATAATTATCAATATGCTGTGATAACTCCTAACGACATTGTGATTCCTCCTAAGAATGATAACCTTTCAGAAGATTAGATACAAAAACTTCCTCTCCACTGGTAATACTTTTACTGAGATTAATTTTCAAGAACATCACACTAACTTAATCATTGGAACTAATGGTGCTGGTAAATCCACAATGCTGGATGCACTTACATTTGTTCTGTTTAATAAACCCTTCCGTAAAATCAACAAACCACAGTTGATTAATACTACCAATGAAAGGGACTGTGTTGTAGAGATTGAATTCTCTGTGAACAATCGAAACTATCTGGTACGAAGAGGTATTAAACCAAATTTATTTGATATTGAAGTGAACGGGACTCCTCTTCATAAAGAGGCAGATGATCGTTCTAATCAACGTATCCTGGAAGAAAATATTCTTAAGGTAAATTATAAATCGTTCACTCAGATTGTGATTCTGGGCAGTAGCACTTTTGTGCCATTCATGCAACTTACAACATCTAATCGTCGTGAAGTTATTGAAGATTTGTTGGACATTAGAATCTTCTCTGCAATGAATGGATTGATAAAAGATAAGATTCGTACACAGAAAGAAAAAGTTAAGTCTTTAGATTTGAAGAAAGAAAATCTTAAAGACAAAATGAAGATGCAGAAAGACTTCATTGAGGAATTGGAGAACCGTGGTAATGCAAATATAAATGCCAATAGAGAAAAGGTTACCACTTTGGATAATGAAGTTGGTAAGTACATGGAAGAAAATGAAGATACTGAAAAGGAAATTGAGAGACTTTCAAAAGAGCAAGAAGATGTTATTGGTGCAGGAGATAAGTTATCAAAACTAAACAATCTTAAGGGTAAAATCTCCCAAAAAGTAAGCACAATTACCAAAGAACATAAGTTTTTCACCGAAAATACGGAATGCCCTACCTGTGGACAGAACATAGAGGAAGAGTTTAGGTTAAATAGAATTACAGACGCTCAAAATACGGCAAAGAAACTAAAGGAAGGTTTCGACGAGTTGGAATCAACCATTAAGTTTGAACAACAACGAGAGCGTCACTTTAACCAACTATCAAAGGAGATTACTAACCTAACGCATGGCATTTCTCAAAACAATACTCGGATTGCCTCCAACCAGAGACAAATCAGAGATCTTGAGTATGAAATTCAAACTATTACCGAGAACCTTGCAAACCGAAATTCTGAACATGAGAAATTAGACGAATTTAGAGAAAATCTCCAAAAGACAATTGAAGAACTTTCAGTCAAAAAACAAGAAATCGTACATTACGATTTTGCCTATTCTCTACTTAGAGACGATGGCGTAAAAACAAAGATCATTAAGAAGTATCTTCCATTCATTAATCAACAGGTAAATCGTTATCTTCAGATGATGGATTTTTATATTAATTTCCATCTTGATGAAGAGTTTGGTGAAACTGTAAAATCACCTATTCACGAAGACTTTTCCTATAGTTCTTTCAGTGAAGGCGAAAAAATGAGAATCGACTTGGCACTTCTTTTTACATGGAGAGAAGTTGCTAGACTCAAAAATTCAGTAAACACCAACCTGTTGATTATGGATGAGGTATTTGATTCATCACTTGATGGCTTTGGAACGGATGAATTTCTTAAAATTATCCGTTATGTCATTAAGGATGCTAATATATTTGTCATATCACATAAGACAGACTTACAGGATAAATTTCAAAATGTCCTTAAGTTTGATAAAATAAAGGGTTTTTCCCGTATGGTATCATGAACTGGAGAGAAGAATACAAGAGTTACACCAGTAACAAGAAGGAACTTGAGCTTCTAGAGAACGGACCTAAGAGTCTGGCACAATCATGGCATATGCAAGTCATGTATAATAACTGGAAGAAACTCAAGGGGATAAAGGATCCCGAACCTAAAAATTGTCAATCGTCCCTCAAGGAATTTTTCCATGAACACCCCTAACTGGCAACACCACTCTAAGAAAGAACAGAAAAGAACCCTGAAACCACAGGCGATGAGAGCCCGTAGAGAGGCACTCCGCCAATTCAAGAAGCGTCACATGAACCGCCCTGATAAGGCGGTTTCGTCGTATTATGAGTCTATACGAATGATGTTAATCGATGACAGTCAATCACGAAATCAAATCGCATCTGGCTAAACTTCTTGCCACTGAGGATTTGGTGGTTGAACACAAGAAAGTTGATACCGCCTGTTTTAATGTTCATAGTCGTGTACTGACTCTTCCCATGTGGGAGAAAGCAAGTGGTACTGTTTATGATTTATTGGTTGGGCATGAAGTTGGACATGCCCTTTATACTCCCGATGAAGACTGGTTAAAGGAGCATAAGATTCCACCACAGTTTGTGAATGTGGTGGAAGACGTTCGCATTGAGAAGTTGATGAAGCGGCGTTATGCAGGACTCTCTAAAACTTTTTATCGGGGTTATGAAGAACTTGCAGAGCAAGATTTCTTCCAGATTGAAGACGATGATATTACTACTTACAATCTTGCGGACAAAATTAATCTTCACTACAAACTCGGAAACTTTGTAACTATTCCGTTTGAAGATGATGAGATGGAGATTCTTTCCATGGTTGGAGAGACTGAGACTTTTGCTGATGTGCTTGTTATTGCAGAAAAACTCTATAAGTTCTGTAAAGAGAAGCAAAAGGAAGAAACCAAGACTCAGATGGATTCTCTTGAATCTCGGAGTCAGAGTGGTGGCAGTGCCTCTGATTTTGCTGAAGATAAGCAAGAGACTGAGGATGAAGATGGTGAACAAAATTCATCCAGTGAGACTGATTCTTCTCAAGAGGGTTCTCAAGAGAACGATGTCATGCAAGAGGGTGCAACTAATGAACCTGAAGTGAAAACTATGGATTCCCTTGAGGAAGCACTCAAGCATCTTGCCGAAAACAGTGGTTCTGAGAATGTTTATCTTGAGTTGCCGAAACTTGATTTGGATAAAGTTATTGTTTCCAATGCTCAAATTCATGATGGAATCAATAATAGTTGGAATTCGTGGGTAGAAGAAAATGAGTTTAAGTATGAGGATATCTTTGGTGAAGTTGATAAAATCTATCAGCAGTTTAAGAAGTCTGCTCAAAAAGAAGTCAACTATCTGGTGAAAGAGTTTGAGTGTAAGAAAGCAGCAGACTCCTATGCTCGTTCTTCTACTGCTCGCACTGGTGTGCTTGACTGCTCTAAACTGCATACCTACAAGTACAACGAAGATTTATTCAAGAAAGTCACTACCCTTGCTGATGGTAAGAGTCATGGCTTAGTATTCATTCTTGACTGGAGTGCCTCCATGTCTGACGTGATGTTGGATACTATCAAGCAACTTTATAACTTGATTTGGTTCTGTAGGAAAGTCTCTATTCCGTTTGAGGTTTATGCCTTTACGAGTGATTATCCTCTGGTATCTTATAGTGAAGATAATGAAGCACTGATTCGTGAACTTTCTTACACCAAACGTGATGGATTGATTCAAGTTGGTGAGTGGTTCTCTCTGATGAATTTGTTTACTAGTAAGAATAACGGTAGAATTTTAGAGCAGCAGATGATTAATATCTTCCGTCTTGCATATACTTTCCGATATACTTACTTCGCTCATTATCCTGTTCCTTATGGGATGAGTCTTTCTGGAACTCCACTGAATGAGACTATGGTTGCTTTGCATCAGATTCTTCCTCAGTTTCAGAAAGAACATAAACTACAAAAAGTTCAATGTGTTGTATTGACTGATGGTGAATCGGCAACACCTAAGTATCATCGTGAAGTTCAACGTCGCTTCGAAACTGAACCCTTCATGGGAACTGCTCATATTCATAGCAACTCTTTCCTGAGAGATCGTAAGACTGGAAACACCTATTCTTTAGATTGTGAGTGGTATCAATTCACTGATATCATGCTTCGCAATCTTCGTGATAATTTTAAAGATATTAACTTCATTGGCATTCGTGTTCTTGAATCTCGTGATGCTAATAGTTTTATTCGTCGCTATTGTGGATACTTTAGTGATGAGACTGAGAAACTCATTACGACATGGAGGAAGCAAAAAGCATTTTCTATCAAGTCTTCTGGATATTCCACTTACTTTGGCATCTCGGCAAATGCTCTATCACAAAATTCTGAATTTGAGGTTGTGGAATCTGCAACTAAAACACAGATTAAATCTGCCTTTATTAAGAGTCTAAAGTCCAAAAAAATGAATAAAAAAATTCTTGGTGAGTTTATTGAACTTGTTGCCTGATAAATAACAAGAAAGTATTACACAGGAACAATGTCTAGATTTGGAGATTTAATTTCTGGCAAATCACCTGCGCCAGCACCTACACCAGAACCTGTTGTGGAACCAGTATCTGCTCCTAAGCCTGAAGTTAAAAAGCAATCAGATTTGGAAACAATGGATAAAAAGCAACTGGAAGCTTATGGTAGAACTAAAGGTGTAGAACTTGATAGACGCCATAGCAAGCAGTCTTTAATCAAAGAACTTAAAGAGATTGACTGAACCAGTTTTACAACTGTCCTTGGGGGTGCTTATGCATCCCTTTTTAGTTGTATAATAACTTCAGTTGAAAAGAACAACCAAACATCATGACTATTTCCGCCGATTACATTCGCACTTCTCTACAAGCAGTGTATGGCGAATCTGTTACTGCCGCTGATATCCGTGCATGGTGTAGCATGAATGATGCTAATTATCAGACGGTTACTAATAAACTTACTAACTTTAAAACTGGGCGTGGTAAGTGGAATCTGACTGTTGCTGAGAAACTTGAGCAAACTTATCAGGCACCTCCTGCCATGCCTGCCATTGCACAAAACCTTATTCCTGAAAAAGATGATACCTTCGTCAAGTTTGGCAACTACAGTGATATTAAAAAAATTATTGAGTCCCGTCTATTCTATCCAACGTTCATTACTGGACTATCTGGTAATGGTAAAACGCTTTCTGTTGAACAAGCCTGCTCCCAACTCAAGCGAGAACTAATTCGCGTAAACATTACTATCGAGACTGATGAAGACGATCTTATTGGCGGTTTCCGTCTTGTTAATGGTGAAACCGTCTGGCACAATGGCCCAGTCATTGAAGCACTCGAACGAGGTGCTATTCTGCTCCTTGATGAGATCGACCTTGCCTCTAATAAGATTCTCTGTCTCCAAAGCATCCTTGAAGGAAATGGAGTCTTTCTTAAAAAAATCGGACGATTTATCCGACCCAGTGCAGGTTTCAACGTCATCGCAACCGCAAACACTAAAGGTAAAGGTTCAGACGATGGACGATTCATTGGAACTAACGTGCTCAACGAAGCCTTCCTAGAGCGGTTCCCAGTAACCTTTGAGCAGGAGTATCCTACCGTTGCAATTGAGACTAAGATTCTGAACAAGGTTTGTGACGATACTGAGTTCTGTAAGCGTCTTTGCGATTGGGCAGATATCATTCGCAAAACCTTCTATGATGGTGGTATTGAAGAAATCATCAGCACTCGCCGCCTGGTTCATATCGTCAAGGCATATAATATCTTTGGTGATAAAGCAAAGGCAATTCAAGTTTGTGTGAACCGATTTGATGATGAAACTAAGCAAGCATTCCTTGAACTATATGACAAAGTTGACGCCGACTTCCAACTCCCTGTGGATGGAGTACAAGAAGATACTGTGGGAGACCTTTCCTGAACTGTATCACTTTTCAACTTGGGCAGAGTGGGAGGAGAAAGGAACTTCTCTCACTGCCAAGTTGTATGGAACTCCTAAAGACCGTTACATAAACAAGTCTAGGGAAGTTGAGATATGGGATGATAAGTCCTGCATCTACAACAACATCATCTATCCCCGAACAGGTGAAGATCTTCCTTGCTTCGGTATGGATCTTATGGGTTTCTTTGATAAGAAAGTCATTATTGTATTTGACTTTCAACATCCAGTAGAGAATCACTTGTTTTCTGTTCCATCTCTACCAAAGGCAGATGGAACATTCAGATTTTTTGAACCTGGCAATCATTTCTCTGAAAATGTATTCATTCGTAAATGCACTATGAATGAGGTCAATAATTACCTAGATGACTTCAGTGCCTATTTACAAGTTTACAAAGAAATGTTAGAATCAAAGAAACCAAATAAGAACTTCATGTATGCAACTTACAAAAATTTTGATAAGTACATGAAAGATCTTGATCCTGTTGGTGGTTACCTTTCCAATAAGTTTGGTAAGGAAAAAGCAGAATCACTTGTAAATGATTTCCTTTTCTGCTATGGTTAACTCATGGTCCCTTCTATATGATGAACTAAAAATGGACGAATCTATTGATGATGGTATGCGCCCATGGGGGCACAGTAATTATGAATTCTTGATTAACAACCCTGATATGACTGAAAATAGAAAATACAAATATGATGAGGATGCGATCCTCAAAGAACTAAACGATTACATTGCTGGCACATACAATCAACACTATTCTGCTGGTGATGATAAAATTCAAACACTTGATCTGATTGAAGCGTGTGGTGATGGTGAAGCATTCTGCCGATGCAACATCCTCAAGTATGCCTCTCGTTATGATAAGAAAGGCACTGCACGACGTGACATTATGAAGATCCTGCACTATGCTGTACTTCTGATGCACTTCAATGACAAGAACGCAAAACGTGAAACTTACCCTCAATGAATCAACAAATGAAACTGTCTGACAACACTCTTACCATTCTCAAGAACTTCGCTGGAATTAACAATTCCATTCTTGTGAAGGAGGGTACTAAACTTCGAACCATTTCTGTCGCTAAGAACATTCTGGCAGAAGCAGACATCAAGGAAGAGTTTCCTCGTGACTTTGCTATCTACGATCTCAACCAGTTTTTGAATGGTTTGAGTCTGCACCAAGATCCTGATTTGGATTTTAAGGAAGATTCTTATCTTAGTATCCGTGAAGGTAAGCGTCGTGTTAAGTATTTCTTTGCCGATCCCAATGTAATCATTTCTCCTCCCGACAAGGAAATCAATCTTCCCACTCAAGATGTGTGTTTCCAACTTGATAGCGCCTCTTTGGAGAAACTAGTTAAGGCGGCACAGGTTTATCAACTTCCCGATTTGTCTGCAATTGGTGAAGCTGGTGTAATCAAACTGGTTGTTCGTGATAAGAAGAACGATACTTCTAATGAGTATGCTATCGTTGTTGGAGAAACCGATCAGGAATTTGTTTTTAACTTCAAAGTTGAGAATATTAAGATTATTCCTGGTGCTTATGATGTTGTAGTTTCCTCTAAACTGCTGTCTAAGTTTACGAACACCAAATATAATCTTACTTACTATATCGCCCTGGAACCTGATTCTACATTTGGATGAGACACATTCTTTTTACATTGAAGGGATGTCCTTATGGACTTCTTGATGATGAGGCTCACATTCGTAACGTATTAGCAAATGCCGCTCAGTTATCTGAGAGTACACTTCTTGGGATTCAATCGCATAAGTTTTCTCCTCAGGGAGTTACTGCTGTCGCTTTACTTGCAGAGTCTCATATCTCTATCCATACATGGCCTGAGAATGGTATGGCAGTATGTGATGTGTTTACATGTGGCGAACACACAAACCCTAGATCTGGTGCTACTTACATGTATGAGGCAATGGGAGCAACGGACTTAGTATCTGAAACTTTTAAAAGACCTTTATCATGAAAAACTGGGATGAATTGTTTGGCAATATGGCAGACGATGAAAAGTGTAAACTTGCTATTCTTCGAGTAATTGAGTGTAGTAATGGTGTTGTTCAACACATGTTTCGCGATGAAGATGAACTTGCTTTAAGTCTTGAAGAAACTAGAGATGCAATGAAGTTCTCCATGGGATGTATGAAGAGGATGGAGATTCCTCTCAGGAGTGGCACAATTACTTTCTCCGAAGAAACTGCATCTCTTATGAGAGAAGTTCGTGAATTGTATGTCAGTGGTTTTAAGAATGGTAATGATGAGGATATGCGAGAATTTCTTAAAGCATCAAAAGCAAATTTGAATGCTATAGGAGCAAAACGTATCTTGGACGCTCGTCAAATTGTCTTCAATGAGGTTGACGATTTACCCCCTGTTGCATTAGACTGGGGACTAAGTTACATCTTCAGTCTAGTCGGCTGGTTTAAATGAACATCTTTGTTACAGACTCTAGTCCTAGAGTTTCTGCACAATCACTCCCAGACAAACATATTGTAAAGATGCCTCTGGAAACATGTCAGATGGCATCTGTCATTTATTCTAAGCATCATTGGGATTGGGAACCTATCCACAAAAAGGATGGTGAACCTTATAGAACCACTGGTGGATTCAAACATCATCCCTGTACAGTCTGGGCAGCAAAGTCATATGAAAACTTTGCATGGATGTTGAGTCATGGGTTTGAATTGTGTTGGGAGTATGAGAAACGGTATGGTAAGAAACATACTTGTGAGAAGACTCTCAACGAGGCAATGTGTATCTTCCACAACCACTCTCAGATGATGCCACCTGACAAGAGATGGCACATCAATGACTACAGGAATGTCAAAGACTTTGTATTTGCAGGTCCTGATGAGTTCAAGTATGATAAGAGTATAGATATCTTCACAGCATATAAGAGATACATTGCATCCAAATCCTGGGTGAAAGACAACTATCTTCGTATCCCTGAGCGTAAACCAAACTGGCTATGACTAAACTAATTGAAAAGGACGATGCTCGGTATTTCACCGTCACGTCCGAAGAACCTTATGATAGACATCAATACAAGGTTGTTGCCAAATCTGGTGAAAGTTTTGTAACTGATGACTATATGCTTGCACAAGTATCCTGGTTCGAAAAAAATATCTGGTTATCTCATATTGAGGTTCTTGATAAACCAAAAGCAACCAAAGGTTTTAAATAATGAGTGATTTTATTTGGGTGGAGAAATACCGCCCCAAAACAATTGAAGAATGTATCCTTCCAGAGAGCACCAAAAATACCTTTCAATCTTTCCTAGATAAAGGTGAGATCCCTAATATGCTACTGGCGGGACCTCCTGGCATTGGTAAAACTACAGTAGCAAAAGCACTATGTAACGAACTTGGGGTAGACTGCTATGTCATCAATGGATCCGATGAGGGACGATTCCTGGATACTGTCCGAAACAATGCGAAAAATTTCGCTTCGACCGTATCGCTTTCGTCAACTGCAAAACACAAAGTCATCATCATTGATGAGGCAGATAACACGTCCAACGATGTACAACTCCTATTACGGGCGTTTATTGAGGAGTTTGCTGGCAACTGCAGATTCATCTTCACCTGCAACTACAAAAACAAAATCCTTGAACCCCTTCACTCACGATGTGCCGTCGTTGAGTTTGGAATCAAAGGAAAGGATAGACAAACAATTGCCGCCCAGTTCTTTAAACGTATCCAAGAAATCTTGGATGCAGAAGGTGTTGAATATGATAACAAGGTCCTGGTAGAACTCATTAACAAACACTTTCCTGATTGGCGTCGTGTCTTGAATGAGTGTCAGCGGTATTCTGTTGGCGGAAAGATTGACTCTGGTATTCTTGCTACTTTCTCTGATGTTGCTGTTAATGAACTTGTTAAGAATCTTAAGGAGAAAAACTTTCCTGAGGTTCGTAAGTGGGTTGTCTCTAACATGGACAATGATACTACTGTACTTATGCGGCGTATCTATGATGCTTGTTATACATCCCTTACCAATGGCTCTATTCCTGCTGCTGTGCTCGTTCTTGCTAAGTATCAATATCAAGCAGCGTTCGTAGCAGATCAGGAGATAAATATGCTTGCTTGTTTAACTGAAATTATGGTGGAGTGTGAATTCAAATGAATGTTAAATTGATTCGTATGTGGTCTGGCGAAGATGTTATCGCTGACTTGATTGAAGAAAAAGAAGACAGTGTTGTCTTCTGTAATCCTATTATTGCCGTTCCAACTCAAAACGGACAAATTGGATTCGCTCCTTGGTCTCCTCTTCTCAAAGGGAAAAATGAGAACATTGAGGTTACTAAGAAGTATGTTGTATACATTGCAGATACTCAAGAACAGATTGCAGAGCAATACTCTGAAATGTTCTCCGTAATTCAGGCACCTAGTAAAAAACTGGTATTGTGATCATGAAAAAGGAAAAACTCAAGGCACAGGTTAAATCAAGATTCTATTACCTCTTCTGGGGTATTTGCACCGTAGCAGTTGTCTCTGGGCAACTATATGTTGGTGCTGGATATCGCATCATGGCAGGTTCAGTGCTTCGATTGACGATGGGTATGGAAAGTGTATTGTCTAACCCCTTACGCTAATGGGATTACTAAAAATTAACAAAGAGAATCTTGTAGATCCTAAAGTAAAGACTACTCCTGAAAATGTAGAAGAAGCAAATCAAGCACTATATCGTGCTAGACTAAACCTACCTGCTGCTGCAAAACACTGTGGTATGACTGAGAAGGAAATGAAACTAACCTTCTTTGAATATTTGAAGTATCATCCTAAAGATTATGAAATCACTGAAGACGCCCCTCAGGTATCCGGGGGGTAAATCCCGCGCCTGTACTAAGATGGATTCATACTTCCCCGACCTTAGGGAGTATGATGAATTCCGTGAACCGTTTTTGGGCGGTGGTAGCGTAGCAATTCATATTACCAAGAAGTATCCCAATCTAAAGATTTGGGTTAATGACTTATATGAACCTTTGGTGAACTTCTGGCAACAACTCCAGATGTTTGGACCTGAGATGAGAAACAAACTCGTGGAGTTGAAGTCCCGTTATCCAGATCAAGGTTCTGCAAGAGGACTATTTTTAGAATCAAAAGAGTATTTAAACGATGAAAACAACACTGATCATTTCTGGCGTGCTATCGCTTTTTACGTTGTCAACAAATGTTCCTTCTCAGGTCTTACTGAGTCATCATCATTCAGCAGACAAGCAAGTGATTCCAACTTCTCAATGCGAGGAATCGACAAACTGCCCGCCTACGCTGAACTGATAGCACATTGGAGAATTTCCAATTATTCTTATGATTATCTACTTGATGAAGGTTCAGAACAGAATGCTTTTGTGTACTTAGATCCTCCTTATGATATTAAGGATAATCTCTATGGACACAAAGGTTCAATGCACAAGAGATTCAATCATGACAAGTTTGCTGAGGATTGTTCTAATTGTGGGTTGCATCAATTAGTAAGTTATAATTCCGATCAGTTAGTGAAGGATAGATTTAAGGATTGGAATGCCGCTGAGTTTGATTTAACTTATACAATGCGCTCAGTTGGTGAGTATATGAGAGAACAACAAAAACGTAAAGAACTACTGCTTTTTAATTATGGAATTGAAGGATTGGTTGAACAGTATCAATCAGACGAAAGAGAATCTGATTGAAGAAGATTCTTCACTTGAGAAAGAATATCCTCCTTATATTATCAACCGTTGTTTCTCTGGACATCTTGATGCCATCATGTTTGCAAATGAAATGAATCAACATCATTTCCTTCCTAAGAAGTTGCAATATGATTTTTATCTAAATAGTCTGAGGAAAAAGAAGAGATTTTCTCCCTGGCTCCGACAAGATAAAGTCAAAGATCTTGATTATGTCAAACGATACTATGGTTATAGTAATGAAAAGGCAAAGCAAGCTTTGAAGATTCTCACAGAAGAACAACTTAATTTTATTAAATCGAAATTTGAAACTGGAGGAAAAAAATGAGCGTTGTTAAGGAACCCGAAGTAAAGTGGTCGCCTGAACAAATGGTTGAGGTCGCTCTTAGTGAACCAGATGACTTTTTGAAAGTGCGTGAAACTTTGACTCGTATCGGAGTGGCATCACGGAAAGAAAAGAAAATCTATCAGTCCTGTCACATTTTGCATAAGCAGGGTAGATACTATCTTGTTCACTTTAAAGAATTGTTTGCACTGGATGGTAAACATGCAAACCTGACTATCAATGATGTTCAGCGTCGCAATCGCATCGCTCAACTCCTTGCTGACTGGGGATTAATTGAGATTATTGATGCCACTAAGATTCAAGACATTGCACCATTGAATCAGATTAAAGTTCTGGCATATAAAGACAAGCAAGATTGGATTTTGGAAACAAAATATAATATTGGTTCTAAGAAAAAGAAGGTTCAAGAAACTGAATAAATATAAGGAGGTAAAGATGCCTCCTTTTTTGTTGCATGAGCATATTTTCGAACGTAAAGAAATATAGAAAACCACTGACGGATATTGATGGCAAAATCCGTCAGTTGGAAGAGAGAATGACGGTTGCTGGTTTTTATAACCAGTTAGATGATCCCGGTCAACCAGAGATACAGGGAGAACCCACTGACGAGTATCTGGGAGATCTTGCAGATCTTGATAATTTTGAGGTTCCAGATCAGACTGGAAGTAGTCCAGATATGAGTCAATTGACTGCAACAGATGCTAATGGAAATGTTACAAACCTTTTGTCGGTTCCAGCAGGTGCAGAAAATAGTGGTGGAGTTGGTGTAATCAGATATGGTAGTTTCGGTGCAGGCGGCGGCGCAGTATATGCGGTATTACAATCAAATAACAGAGAAGGTTCTAGTTGGATTACTGGTAGTGTTTTTGAAAATGGCGGTAATCAAGCGGTTGGTGATTGGGTAGAAGCAAACTTTAATAAATGGACGGCGGTGCAATGGCATTTTTATAGAAATCCTGGACTAGCAGATGCTGCTTTTACTCCAATTGCTAGAAATGTTGGACCTGGTGGTAATTTTACACTTTGGGGTTGTAGTTTACTTGTAATTAAGAATCCAAACTTTGTAAATCAAAAATATATTGCACCATCATTCACTAGATTTGGTATGGGTGATCCCAGTTATTATGGGGGACCGTATCTTCGATATAGAGGCAGCGGTGGCGGCGGTGGCGGCCGCCGCATCAAAGGTCGTCTTGGTGGACTTAGCAATGCTGCTCGTGGTATGGGCGGTTTTGTTGGGGGATTTACAGGAAAGAACTTTAGAAAATTCTTAAGAAACGCTGCTAAGGCAGGTATCCCTGTTGGTGATATCAATCAAGCGACAAGAATTTTCATGGGACATCCACCTGCTCCCCCTAAGCGTGATAGACCACCACAATTAGATATCCCAAGACAAGTTTCTCCAGTCCCACCAGATCTTCCAGGATATGACGATGCTCCTGTGGACATGCCACAGATTGAACCAGATCCTAAACCAACTCCAACACCAACTCCACTTCCAACACTTCCAACACCTAAACCAACTCCAACACCAACGCCTAAACCCACACCGACTCCTACACCTCCTAGGAGATCTCCTGGGCGAGGAGCAACTTACACTCCATCACCAGATGATCTTACAAATATAGGCGCAAAAACTCCACCTCCACCAAAAGGATATGGTGATAGAGGGAAGTTCTTTGATGATTACTATACAGGAACTTTTGAATCGACTGGTAATGATTATGTTGATAAGGCATTCAGTAGAACAAAAATTCCGACATCGGGATCAGAGACGGTGCAGAGGAGCTACAAGGGCCTTGTAATTAGACTGGCAGAACAATTAACCAAAGCAGAAGAACTTCTTAAAAGCTATAGAAATATGATTCCACCTTCGGGAGATTCTTTTGCTGCGAGGATGGCAAGAGCACACCTTGAAAGAGAAACATCTAATAGGCAAGCAGAAGTATTTGAGTTGCAGAGAAGAATTATACAAACACAAGGAGAAGTTAATCAATTATACTTAAATGCAAAGAATGATTTTGAGCAGGGTGGTAGTGTTATTGATTATGTTGATACTTATAAGGATAGTCATCCAGCAGAAACTGATAAGGTAGTAGAAAAAGCAGTTAATGATAACTTTGATAAAGCACAGAAGGAATTTTCTTCTAACAAAGAAGCAATTCTCAAAGAGTTGATGAAAGATCCTCTGTTTAGAGTTGGAAAAAATCTTGCAGAATATTCTGCTCCAACAACCGCTAAACTTTTTCTTGATTTCCTTACCGGAGACTTACCTCCCACTATTGATAATGCTTATCTTGGTAATGATTATGTAAATAAAGTTTTGGAGAAAGGAATACTTTCTGATGACGCTCAGTTTAAAATGCCTTTTGGTGATTTTATTATTGCCACAGGACAACCAATAACTCCTGATGATTACAATCCATTAACTGATGAGGTTTCTGTAAGATTTAACTACAATTTCCAAGACACCAAAACTGTTATGTCTGGTGCTCAAGGAACCGCTATGGAAACATTTTATAACGCTCTTAGTCCTATAGCTTCGGCATTCAGTGGTGGTGAAAAGTATAAGTTTGACTCACTTCCCGTTCCTCTTGCTAGTAAGTATATTGAAAAGGCAGAGAAACTTGGAGGAGCAAAGGGAAGACCTGGTGAGGTAAAGTTGAAGCTTAGTGATATTAAAAAGAGTAATCCGAAATTTTACAATCAACTTATCAATAAAGGTGTTGTTGATAGAGCTAGAGTAGTAGAATCTTACCTGCAAGAATCAATAGAGTTTGAACAACAGACTGGCGTACCTGTCGATCATGTTGCTAATGTGATGGATGGTATTGCTGATGCCGTTGACGTTTTGGGAAATTGTATCGATAGTCTCATTCTGACACGCAACACATGGATTCGTAAATCTAATAATAAAAGATATGAAATTCCAAAGGGAGAGGAAGGTTCTCAAGAAAAACCATTAGAGATAACTTTCTCTGATAGCACCAACGAATATCTTCTCACAAATCAATTCACTGGTGAACCATATAATCCAGAACAGGATGGTAGATTATCCGATTTCTTGGTTAAGAATGCAACCACACATATAGATCATGGTGGCAATGTTGCCGCCAAGTGTGTGATGGATAATTTCATTCAAACTCCCGAAGTGTTAATTGACGACAGTGAAAATATTGTTATGTTGGGAAAAATTTACTTATTCAATTCTAAGCAGGGAATCGAATACTCCATCATGACTCAGGTTCTAAGTGCTATCACTGGAATAACCGAGACTCTAGGATTTAGTATTGATGGATTTAGTGAGGAGTGGAACAATCTTTATCAAAAAGATATAGAAGATGCTTTTTCTGGATTGAACGATGTAGATAAAGAGATGCCAGTTCTTAATGTGGTTATGAAAATACCATTCGATCAGGCACATCTTTACACAAAGAACAGTTATTTGAGAAGTCCAGAGAATGTTAAAGAGAGTATGATGAGTAAGTGGAAAAGAAGAACAAATCCAGAAAACCGTCTCTATCAAGGTGAATATGAGTTTTTCTTGAATGCATTATCTTCTTTACCATCGGTTGCAAAAACTTACATACAAGTTGAACTTAAGATGCAACTTGAGCAACTGCTATTACCTCCGAATGAACGCTTAGATCCTAAGATGGTTAAGGTTCAATCGATGCTTAATGCGAACCAAGTTTATATTGACAATACTTTTGTAGAGAATGAAAAACTATTCAAGAAAGTAAATAAATCCATTAGGAAGAATATTGAACTTACAGATCCTAAGAGTTTTAAAGTTACTCCACCACCGATGAGACATGTAGACATTGATGAACCAGAGATTAAGCATAAGTCAATTAAAAAATATATGAAAAAGTATGAGAAGAAACGTCCAAACTATTTGAAGAAGAGAGTAGAGGAAACTGAATAAAACTGGGGGCTTGACGCCCCCTTTTTTATGCCTTATAATATGAACAAGTCAGACAAGCGTGAGCGACATCTGATCCAGTAGAGAATATTCTCTACGCAAAGCAAACTGCTACTTAATTATGTCTAATTTTCGTAAACTGCCGACAGCATCTTCTTGTCCTGATGATGATTGGTTTAAGGATCTTTCTCTTCCTGAGGGACGGACCTTTGTATGCATTGGTCGTGAAAAGATCAAACTTGATCAAATTGAACGAACTAATGCAGAGGGACAAGTCGTAAACATTGCGCGTGAGCTTGGAACGAACAAAGAGAACGTCCAAGACTTAGCCAATAACATTAAGATCAACGGTGTTCTTCTTGATGCTCAACCTCCATTTGTGGGAACTAATTTTCAACTCTTTGATGGATTTACTCGCATTGAGGCAATCATCGGTATGGGTTTGGAGTATTGGGTATTCAACGTCGTAAAACCTAAGGAGGGTTTTACTTGGAGTGATGTGTGGGATGAGATTGGTCTTGGTGCCAACAACCACCCACCCAGTAAGTCTGCCACTCGTGGAGATTTTAGCAAAGCACTTGCACGTTGGGTTGCTACTCAAGAGCAAGAACCTACTCAGGGACAATGTGTTGATTGGATCAACAACATTCCACATTCTTTTTCACAAGAGATTGTAACCAACATTGCTGAAAAGGTGTTGAAGACTCAACGTGCTACTAATACAGTTGAATCTGTTGATAGTAAAGGTGTCGTTTCAAAGGTTCGCCAGGAAATGAATACACTTACTAATCGTGTAGATATCATTCCTTTTAATGTAAGTGGTAATTCCACATATTTCAAGAGAGCTGCTTTTGATGTTCTTGAATCAATTTCAAATCCTAAAAAGGATATGAGGATTGGTGTTGGATACACCAAAGACATCCCTGCAGAAGAGATGAATGCGGTTCGTGAGGAAGGTTTGAAGAAAATTGAAGATATCAATGATTTGTTTGAGGCGGCATTTCAAGTTCGTATGAAAAGGGGTGCTAATTTTAAACTGCTTGATATCAGTTATATGATGCCTCAAATTATTGACGTTGAGACATCTTTGATTCCTGTTGAACGTGATCATACTATTACCACCAAGTCTGGTAAAGCACGGATGGTAACCGAATAAAAATGAGCGGGGTTTACTACCCCGTTTTTTTATGATTTGTGCTATAAATATAGTTGATTGCCTTCGGGGATCACAAAACACAAACTCGCTTAATAGGAGCTACAATAATGACTAACCTTACGAGGTACAATGCTGCCAACATGAATCAACTGTTGGAACGTATTACCAAAAACAGCATTGGTATGGATGAGTATTTCGATAGACTGTTTGCACTTCACGAAACGACAAGTAACTATCCTCCATACAACTTAGTTCATCTCACTGATGTACAATCTCGGCTTGAGATTGCACTTGCTGGTTTTAAGAAAAAAGAAATCAATGTCTATACCCAAGACGGTAAATTGTTTGTTGAGGGTCAGAAAGAAGATAAAGAAACGGAAACTAACTACATCCACAAGGGTGTGGCTCAACGGTCATTTACACGAGCCTGGACACTCGCTGATGACACGGAAGTTAGATCAGTTGATTTTGAGGATGGGCTTCTGACAGTTCTTATGGGTAGAATTGTTCCAGAGCATCATCAACGTAAAGACTATCTATAAATAAGTAGTCGTCGCCGTAGACGGGGAGGTAACTGGCACAATCCAGTTGACGCCTCCCTTTTTTATTGATAGAATGTATCGAGGATAAAATTAATTATGTCTGTTAAAGTTGCATTGCTAAAATCGGGCGAGTCTGTTATTGCAGATCTTAAAGAACTGGTGTTAGAGGATAAGGTGTGTGGATATCTGTTTAAGAATCCTTATATTGTAACTTACTCTCCCAAGCAAATGTTTTTGTCGGAAGAAGTTTCTAGTGATAGTGAAGTAAACGTTCACTTCAATCCTTGGATTCCTTTTACATCTGATAAGGAGGTTCCAGTCAGTCACGATTGGTTGGTTTCAATTGTTAACCCCCTAAATGATATTACAGCACTATATGAGGAGATGTTAAATGGACAAGATGGTGAAGTGTCTTCTACTGAAGAATAATCAAGTAGTTGTTTCTGAAATTACAGAGGTTGGTTCTGAACTTGGTGAACCTGATTGTAAACTAACCAATCCATTCCTATTAGATACTGTAAAGAAACAGTTGGGAGTATGGTTAGATTTTACTGAGCAGAATGAACTTATGATTCATTCTGATTCTATTATGACTATTGCAGATCCTAATAAGGATATACTTGCAAAATATCTTGAGATGATTGCCTAATGCGATTTTATACAAACGTCCAAATGGTTGGAAATCACTTTTTGGTACGTGGTTATGAGAACGGTAAACATTTCATGACTCGTGAAACGTTTAATCCAACTCTTTTTGTTCCATCAAATAAAAAAACAAAATATCAAACTCTCAGTGGAGAACATGTCGAACCAATTAAACCTGGTTCAGTTCGTGATTGTCGTGAGTTCATCAAAAAGTATGATGGTGTAGAAAACTTCAAAGTTCATGGCAACACTGGATACATCTATCAGTACATCTCTGAGATGTATAAGGAAGAGGAAATCAAGTTTGATACAACTAAAGTAAAGATTACCACACTTGATATTGAGGTTGCTTCTGAAAACGGATTCCCTGATGTGGAATCTGCCGCTGAGGAAGTTCTACTAATTACTATCCAGGATTATGCAACAAAGCAGATTCGTACCTGGGGACGTGGACCTTTCAAGAACAAGCAAGAGAATGTTATCTACAAAGGTTTCAGAACTGAGTATGAACTTCTGAGCAGTTTCATAGACTGGTGGATGATTGAGGAAAATACTCCCGAAGTTATCACTGGTTGGAATAGTGAACTGTATGATATTCCTTATCTTGTTCGTAGGATTGAAAGAATCCTTGGTGAGAAGTTGATGAAGCGTCTTTCTCCCTGGGGACTTGTGACTGAGAAAGAAACTTACATTGTTGGACGTAAACATATTTCCTACGATGTTGGTGGTGTCAGCCAGTTAGACTATCTCAATCTCTATAAGAAGTTCACATACAAAGCACAAGAATCCTATCGCCTGGATTATATTGCTAGTGTAGAACTTGGGCAGAAGAAACTCGATCACTCTGAGTACGATACATTCAAGGACTTTTATACAAAGGGTTGGCAGAAGTTTGTAGAATACAACATCATTGACGTGGAACTTGTCGACCGTATGGAAGACAAGATGAAACTGATTGAACTTGCGATTACCATGGCATATGACGCTAAGGTAAACTATACTGATGTGTTCTCACAAGTCCGCATGTGGGATACTATCATTTATAACTATTTGAAGAAAAGGAATATTGTTATTCCTCCTAAAGAACGTTCTGATAAAGACTCTAAGTATGCGGGGGCGTATGTCAAGGAACCGATTCCTGGAAAGTATGATTGGGTTGTGTCTTTTGACCTCAACAGTCTGTATCCTCACCTTATCATGCAGTATAATATCTCACCAGAAACGCTCAGGGATACCAGGCACCCATCAGCAACAGTTGATAAGATACTTAATGAGGAACTGACATTTGAGATGTATAAAGACAATGCGGTATGTGCTAATGGTGCCATGTATCGTAAAGATGTCCGTGGATTTCTGCCAGAATTGATGGAGAAGATTTATAAGGATAGAACAGTCTTTAAGAAAAAAATGCTTTCTGCTAAGCAGCAGTTAGTTGATATTGAAGAGGAAATGAAGCGAAGAGGCATTTTGTAATGGGTTATCTTATTGGTGGTAATAAAGAAGAACACCAGGAAGAAGTTGTTGTCTCTGGCAATAGTAAGTATGCGAAACTCTCTGACAATGAATTGCGGAGGATGCGAACTAATGCTGAGAAAGAAATTTCTAGATGTAATAACATCCAGATGGCGCGTAAGATTCAACTTAACAGTGCTTACGGTGCTATTGGCAATCAGTATTTCAGGTATTACAAGCTTGCCAACGCGGAAGCGATTACGTTATCTGGTCAGGTATCAATCCGCTGGATTGAGAATAAAATGAACGGATATCTAAATAATCTTTTAAAAACAGAAGGCGAAGATTATGTCATCGCATCTGACACTGATTCGATTTATCTTAATCTCGGACCTCTTGTTACTAAATTTTTTAGTGCTAAGTCTGGCGACAAAACAGCAGTTGTGGGGATACTTGACAAGATCTGCCAAGAGAAACTGGAACCTTTTATTGAACGTTCATATCAAGAACTTGCGGATTATGTATCGGCGTATGATCAGAAAATGCAAATGAAGCGTGAGAATATTGCTGAACGTGGTATCTGGACCGCGAAGAAGCGATATATTCTCAACGTATGGGATAGTGAAGGAGTTCGGTATGACGATCCTAAACTAAAGATGATGGGAATTGAAGCAGTTAAATCTTCTACACCTGCTCCCTGTCGTCAGATGATTAAGGATGGACTCAAGTTGATGATGAATGGAACTGAGGAAGAAGTTATTGAGTTCATTGATGATTGTAGAACCAAATTCAAATCACTTTCTCCAGAGGAAATTGCTTTCCCCAGATCAGTTTCAGATGTGGTAAAATACCGTTCCCACTCAGACATCTATGTAAAGGGAACTCCCATTCATTGTCGTGGAGCACTTCTCTTTAATCACTATATTAAGGAGAAAAAACTTGATAACAAGTATTCACTTATTAATAATGGTGAAAAAATTAAGTTCATTTATCTGAAGAAACCAAACATTATTCAGGAGAATGTAATCTCCTTCATTCAGGATTTTCCTACGGAACTTGGACTTGACAAGTACATTGATTATGAATTACAATTTGAGAAAAGTTTTGTAGAACCTCTCAAATCCATTCTCGATTCGATTGGATGGAATGTTGAAAAAACAGTAAACCTTGAACTATTTTTTGGATAATGGATTTCCTCAAAGATATTGTAAAAGAGATTGGTGATGACTTTACCAAACTCGCTTCAGATATAGATGAAAATGAAAGTTTTGTTGACACGGGTTCGTACATTCTTAATGGACTGTGTTCAGGTAGTTTATTTGGTGGTGTATCTGGGAATAAGATTACTGCTATTGCTGGAGAGTCTTCTACTGGAAAGACTTTCTTCAGCCTCGCCGTTGTTAAGAATTTTCTCGATACCAATCCCGATGGCTATTGTCTCTATTTTGATACTGAGGCAGCTATCACTAAGTCCCTACTTGAGTCTAGGGCTATTGACACCTCTCGTTTGGTAGTAGTCAATGTTGTTACCGTTGAGGAGTTCCGTAGCAAGGCACTCAAGGCAGTAGACATTTACTTAAAAAAACCTGAAGACGAACGCAAACCCTGCATGTTTGTGTTAGACTCTCTGGGTATGCTTTCCACAGAGAAGGAGATTACTGACGCACTCAACGACAAACAAGTTCGTGATATGACAAAATCACAACTGATTAAAGGTGCGTTCAGGATGTTGACACTTAAACTGGGGCAGGCTAACATTCCTATGATTGTTACCAACCACACCTACGATGTCATTGGCGCTTATGTTCCTACAAAAGAGATGGGAGGCGGTTCTGGTCTTAAGTATGCTGCTTCTACTATCATCCATCTCAGCAAGAAAAAAGAAAAAGACGGAACAGATGTTGTCGGAAACCTTATCAAGGCAAAGACTGCTAAGTCGCGTTTAAGCAAGGAGAACCAAGATGTTACGGTGCGTTTGTATTACGATGAGCGTGGTCTTGATCGTTATTACGGTCTTCTTGAACTCGGTGAGATTGGCGGACTTTGGAAAAATGTCGCAGGTCGATATGAAATCAACGGAAAGAAGGTCTATGCCAAAGCAATACTTAAAGATCCCGAGCAGTACTTCACTCCTGACATTATGGAGAAACTAGATCAAATTGCAAATACTGAATTCTCTTATGGAACGAATTGAAACAACAATTCTTAGAAACCTAGTATATAATGAAGAATACTCTCGCAAAGTAATACCATTTATTCAACCTGACTATTTTGAACAGAGAACTGAAAGAGTAATCTTTGAAGAGATTACTCAGTTCATTGTTGATTATGGTTCTGCTATCACAACGGAAGCACTAAATATTGAGGTTGAGAACAGAACTGATTTAAACGAGAGTGAAATCAAAGAGACGAGAGATATCTGTCATTCTTTTGATGACTCTCAAGTAGATTATCAGTGGTTACTAGACTCCACTGAAAAGTGGTGTCGTGATCGTGCGATTTATCTTGCACTGATGGAATCTATCGGTATTGCCGATGGTGGTAGTAAAGATAAAAGTCGGGATGCTATTCCTAGTATTCTTTCTGAGGCGCTAGCAGTTTCTTTTGATAATAATATTGGACATGATTACTTACAAAACTACGAGGAAAGATATGACTTCTATCACACCAAGGAAGATAAAATCCCATTTGATCTTGAATACCTTAACAAAATTACCAAAGGTGGTTTACCTAACAAGACTCTTAACATCGCGCTTGCTGGTACAGGCGTCGGCAAGTCTTTATTCATGTGCCACATGGCTAGCTCCGTGCTGCTCCAGGGACGGAACGTTCTATACATTACAATGGAAATGGCAGAAGAAAAAATTGCTGAACGAATTGACGCAAACCTCCTGAATGTTCCTATTCAGGATTTGACTGAACTGCCTAAGTCAACCTTTGAAAACAAGATTAATAAGTTGGCGGCAAAAACTCAAGGAACTCTTATAATTAAAGAATATCCTACAGCATCTGCCCACAGTGGACACTTTAAGGCACTTCTTAATGAGCTTGCACTTAAGAAGTCATTCCACCCTGATATTATTTTCATTGATTACCTTAATATATGCGCTTCCTCCCGCTATAAGCAAGGTGGTTCTATCAACTCATATAGCTATATTAAGTCTATTGCAGAAGAGCTTAGAGGGTTGGCTGTTGAAGCAAATGTCCCTATCGTTTCTGCCACGCAGACCACTCGTTCTGGTTATGGTAGCAGTGATATTGATCTTACTGATACTAGTGAATCCTTTGGTTTGCCTGCTACTGCTGATCTTATGCTTGCCCTTATTTCTACAGATGAGCTTGAGGAGTTGGGACAAATTATGGTGAAGCAGTTGAAGAATAGATATAACGATCTTGCCGTAAACAAGAGATTTGTAGTTGGCATCGATCGCTCTAAGATGCGTCTGTATGATTGTGAACAGTCTGCACAGAATGATATTCTTGACAGTGGGCAGGATGAAGAGTATAATAATGAGGAACACAAACCAAAAAAATCATTTGAGGGGTTTAAGTTTTGAGTGAAGGATACGTAGATAGAGTAAGTTACACAGTTCTCAATAAGACTACTGGTAAAAAAATCTGCGAGTGTGGATGGGAAACAGATGCCATTATGATGGTAAACATGGATCCTCAAAACAGAACTCATGTTCGTAACGATCATCATCTTTATGGACAGACTGTTGATATTACTCCACCCCCTGCACTTCCCACAAATGAAATCGTCGTAAACATGGACGGTGGAGTTGGTGGTTCATGGGAAGAAAAACAACTTGAACCAGAAGTTCTTGAGATTGGTGGACAAAAACTACCATTGCAACAAAAACTTCCACAATCTAATGCACAACCAATTGATTTAAAATGACTAAACATATTGACTTTAAGCGTTATGAAAGGTTTGTAGATGCTGTCACTAGCGAACCATCTACTGACTTTCTTGCACTCTCCGATCGTCTGGTTGAACTGGATGAAAAGGGTGCGAACATCGAACGTCTTCTGACTGCTGGTGTTGGTATCAATGCTGAGGGTGGTGAGTTTTTGGAGATTATCAAGAAGATGATTTTCCAAGGAAAACCTTTCAGCAAGGAAAATCATGAGCACATGGTTATTGAACTTGGCGATTTGCTATGGTATGTCGCTCAGGCATGTATGGCACTTGATGTTTCTTTTGAGGACGTAATTGCTCGTAACGTCAAGAAACTGGAATCACGTTATCCTGAAGGAACCTTTGATGTTTATTTCTCCGAGAATCGTGCGGAGGGTGATTTGTGAAAGATTTTAAAATCCCATTCGCAATCGTATCCTTCCTGTTAGTTCAGGGAGCAGGTGCAGTATGGTGGTCTTCACAAATAGATGGACGAGTCAAAACTCTAGAGGAGCAGAGTCTAAATATTGCCAAAGAAAATCGTAGGTACATTGAGCAAGTGATTCAACCTTCTTACGGTATCAATAAAAATTGGAAAAACCAATACCATGATGAGTGGGTTCTGAAAGGAGGATGGAAATGAACATTGAAATGAACTTAATGCAAGCAGTGGCAGTTCGTTCAGCACTGTTTGAAACTACAAAGCATTTCACATATGATGAGAAATGCACTCCCCCACGAGTCAATAATATTCGTGAGATTATTGTTGAACTTGACAAACAGATTGAATCAGAGTTAGAATCTGAATAACCCTTCGGGGTTTTCTGGGGAATTAGCTCAGTTGGTAGTAGCGTTTGCTTTGCAAGCAAAATGTCAGGAGTTCGAGTCTCCTATTCTCCATTCTAAATAAAAATAAAAGTCTGATGGCAAATAAAAAAATTAGTGCCAACAAAGGGGATGTTGCTGAGGCATTTGTTGGAGCTGCGGTCGCTGCCAGATATGCCAAAAGAATAAAGGGACAAACATCTAGAACTTTGGATGCTGTTAATAGAAAAGATATTGATGATTTGTTGGATGACGTATTGACTACTGGTTCTATAACAAGAACAGTAAAAGATTTGAGAGTGATAACGAAACAAGTTGAGGATAATATAACATTTAAATTGGCTCTTCCTCAAAATGCCATGGATTTTTTGAGAGTAAAAAGTAATAGAGATGATGTTTCTGATTTCATTACTAGTGCAATTAGATATGTAAATCAGGATAGAAGACTGGCGCTTCAATCTCAATTTTTTGCTCAAAATGGGAAAGTTGATAACATTGTTGTAGATTCGGCAGGAACTGCAGATCAAAAAGGAACTAAGGTTGATATTAAGATTACAGTTAATGGAAAACAAACTAGAAATCAAATATCTTTAAAAGTTACTGGTGGGGAGCAGTTTGCTCAGGTTGTTGGATTTGGTGTTGATAAATTTGATAAACTCTTCAAAGATTTGCTGGGACTTAATGTTAGTCAAGTTGCTAAAAATAAATGTAATGGAATGATTAATGAGTTTAATGCCACTCAAGCATTCTCTATAAAATTTCCAGGAAGAAAAGATGTGACTGAAAGTGATGAGGCTGATCTTTTAAAACAGTGTGCGACAGTATATTATAAAGCTGCTGCAAAAGCAATCAATAGAATAAAAGGACAACCAGAATTCGCTGAAAACTTGTATGAAGCAATTAAGTTTGGAGCCACTAGAAACGAAGATGGAGTTATACTCTTAAAACTTAAAGGTGGAGGAAGTTTTGCTGTTCAAACGTTTGATGCTTCATTTAAAAATTCACTGGCAAGACAAAAGTTTATGGTTGAGACATCGGTAGATGATAATCCAACCATTAAACTTTTCTTAGTTGATAGATCTAATGGGGAAAAGGGAAAACTCTTACTACAATTTAGAGCAAGAATTGATTCTGCGTCGAGTGGTAGTGGGACAAACAAGACATATAAGATTATGCTTAGACAATTAATGGAAGCTGGAGACGGATTTTTTCAAGTATGAACCCACAAATTGATGAATTGATACAGTCCTTTGAAACAAGCACAAAAATAACCAGAGGCAGGTATAATGAGTTTCTTGCTCATGTCTATCATGTCTTTGATAAACAGATTACTATGTGTAGGACAGATCGAATGATGAATAAATATAAGAAAATGAGGGTAGAAGTCCTCAAGTATATTGTTGCAAACGAAAAATCTATAATTAAAAAACTGAGTAAGTAATGAAGAATTTCTTCCAATTTTTATCTGAGACTACTGCAACTCAGCAGGCGGCACGCCTTGGGTTGGAGGGAGACGGACATGGTGGATGGTTCGATCGTAAGACTGGTGAGTTCGTCGCTAAGACAGAAAAGGGAAGACTGAAGTTCTATAACAAGCGCCAAAGAGTAGGTAAGCAAGATCCTCCACAGACTGATAAGGAGAAGAATCTTTCTGCACCATCATCGGCACCAGCACCACAACAAGAACCTGCTCCACAACAGCAAGCACCAGTACAACAACAGAAATCAGCAGCAGAGAAACCACCAATGGTTCCTCCTGAAGTTGAAAAAACTAAAGGAACACTGACAATTGGATTTGGTAGATTCAATCCTCCACATATCGGACATCAGAAGTTGATGGATATGGCAGCTTCTGGTTCTGAAGATGGTGACTATATTATTGTTCCGTCCAGAACTCAGGATAAGAAAAAGAATCCTCTGGATGCTGATACTAAAACATCTTTCCTAAGAAAGATGTTCCCGCAACACAGTGAAAAGATTATAAATGATGCTCAGAACAGAACCATTTTTGATGTGCTGAAGAAAGCACACATGGATGGATATACGAATGTAAAAATCTATGGTGGTGCTGATAGGGTTCCAGATTTTCAAAAACTCACCACTGATTATAATGGAAAACTCTATCAGTTCGATAATATAGAAGTTGTTGAGGCTGGAAAGAGAGACACAAAATCTAAGACTAAAGTAGAAAGAGCAGAAGCATCATCTCAAAGACGCTTTGCCGCAGAGGGAGATTTTGAAAGTTTTAGATCTTTCCTTCCTAAAGATTTGTCTGATAAAGATGCCAAGGAACTTTATAATCAAGTTCGTGCGGCAATGAATATCAAGGAAGGTTGGAACCTTTGGGAGATTGCTCCAAAACTTGACTTCATTGGACTTCGTGAAAACTATGTCAATGGCAACATCTTCAACGTTGGACAACTGGTAGAAAACTTGAATACTGGATTGATCGGTAAGATTATTCGCAGAGGAACCAACTATCTTATTTGTGTCACGGAAGATAAGATTATGTTCAAGTCTTGGATTAAAGATGTGAATGAAGAAGTCACCAATAGCAATGCTCCATCGGGTGTTCCACCAGAGCAAAGACTTGTTGGAACCGATGCTCATAGGAAGTATGTTGAGAAATTAGTTCCAGGTTCAGAATGGGGTAAGCAATTTATAAATAAATATAAGAAAAAGTAAGAATTATCAGATCTTCCGATGAGCGATAAAGTATTTGAGGAGGCACCCCAACCTCAACAAGGCGGTGCCGCTGCTACAGATAAGGTAAGAAAAGCTGCTAGACAACTTGCTTATGACACACGTTATAAGGTAAAGCAGAAGTTTAAGGATGGGCAGAAAGCTGATCCTGCTTCTCTGAAGCGTGCGTATATGCAACAGTTAGGCTCATCATCTGCACCTGGACCTGTCAAGGCACTTGCCAAGAAGATGCTCATTGGTGAAGAGTATGATGTGTTTGACATTGAAGAGAATATCAAGTCTTCAACTTCTGATATTTTTGCTAAAGTATTTGTAGAAGGTGGCGGACAAAAAGTAGAGGAAATAGAAGAGGCTGCTGATACTAAGTATACGATTAGAGTTACTGATAAGAAAACAAAGAGAACTTATTATAGAAAGGCAGATCGCGCTAAGATTTCGGAATTAAGAGGCAATCCAAATATTTCTTCTGTTGAAATAACTGGAAGAAAAGAATCTGACACCTACGATAAGACTGGTAGCAAGGGCAAGAAAGCTTCTAAGGATTATGATGGTGACGGTAAAGTTGAGAGTGGTTCTAAGGAACATGCTGGTGTAGTTCATAATGCGATTCAGAAAAAGAAAGGTGGAACTCCCGATGGACAGGATACTCGTAATGAAGAGTTCATTGGTGAAGTAAACACTGAAAATGATAATCCTGATGCTAATGAAAAGAGAATTGATATAATGAAGGGCAAGAATACTGTCAAGGTTAATCCTTCCCTTGGAGAATCAATTAAGGCAGAACTTGCTGCTTTATCGGCACAAAGACTTGAGGAGCAAGAGGCAGCAAAAGCAGCAGCAGGTCCTACACCAGAAGAAAAAAGACAACTTGCCAATAAGGACAAGATGCTCAAAAGAAAAATTATGATGCAGAAGCAGGCACTGCAGATGCAAAAGCAAGGTAAACTTCCTTTGAATTACAATGAAGCATGTGAAAAGTGTGATGGAGATCATGACACTAAAGATCATGACAAAGTTGTAGATTCAAGAGAAGTTCCCACGAAAATGAATCTGGCAAGAAATAAGTTGAGGGCAATGGGACTTAAGATGTCTTATGATATGGAAGGTGAGATGACTGAAGCAACCTATCCTTCAGACTTTATCAATCCTGATGGTTCTAAGAGAGCTGTTGCCAAGAAAAAGACTGGTAGACCCATTCAACACGATCAACCTACAAGTGGTGGTCGCAGAAAGACTGTAGATGAAGAAGCATCAGATACTGCAAGAGACGAACGTCAAATGCGTGGTGGTATGGATGCCAATAAGCGCTCTGCTGGTAGAAAACTAAGCAATGCTGAACTTGGTATCAAACCTGGAAAGACTGCTGTTCAGAAACAAATGCAGGGTAAATCTGCAGTTGATATCGTAAAGAGTCAGGTGCGTGCAAAGTACGGTAAAGATTCTGTAAAGTGAAGGAGGAGGAGGAATGCCAGCAGTCTCCAAAGCGCAACAAAGATTCTTCGGGATGGTTAGAGCGGCTCAAAAAGGGGAAATGGATTCCCCGTCGCCTGAGGTTTCCCAAGCTGCTTCCTCCATGTCCAAATCCGACGTAAAGAAATTTGCGTCAACTAAGCATAAAAATCTTCCAGATAAGAAGAAATCATTAAAAGAATTCTTAGAGTCTATATAATGTAAGTACGCGATAATGTCATGCTTGCATTTTTACTTCCATTAGCGTCTAAAATTATTAGAGATGCAGTCGAAAGGATTCCAGAAAACGAAGAACTCGGTGAAAAGATGGTTGAGATCTGTCTTGTTATCTTGGGTAAGGCGGTTAAGCTAACCAAGACTGACATGGACGATCAACTTCTCGAAGTTGTCACTAAGGCGATTCGTAATAGAGAAGAATCTGAATAATTATAAATATCATTATAAAGAATTATAGGGTAAGGGAACATGGCTCTTTGGGGCAATAACGATTCGGTGTATTCTGACGGGACAATTACCGTCAATCTTACTACGAAAAAGGTTGAGAGAGTAGGAACTAGTGCAACCTTTAACACTGCTGGTATTTCGACTGGCAATATAATTTCGGTTGGTGCTGGCGTAACTTTTGGATACGCTGCCATCGCTTCAGTGGATTCTGCTGGTGCTATGTCGATTGCATCGACAGAAGGATTCCAGGGGATTGCAACAGTAACCGCCACAACATATAATATTTCGCAAGAACCAATTTATGTTGTTCTCGGTGACTCACACTATAAGGCACCAGAAGCCAAGACAACTGGATTCTCAACCAGTAATCTCTTCACTGGTGTATTCGGTGTAGATAATACTGAAGCTGGCATTGCAACCGCTACCAAGTATGCAGTAGCACACTCTGGTTGGGTTGGTGTTACAACATATGTTGATGCCCACGGAAACTTCCGAGTTAAGTCTGAAACCTTTGTTGCTTCTAGCAGCATTACTGGTGATGCGGGTGACGACCATAGATACCCTGATAGCTGATAATATGGTATGAGATTTGACGAATTGAATGAGAGCAACTATCTGCTCTTCGCTATAAAATTCTACGATAATCCCCAAGCGGTTACCAAAGATGATTTTGAAGATGACTTAAAACGAATTAAGTACATCAAGAGATTATTGAAACGGTATAAGAATACTGGGGAACTTAAGACACACCTCATACTTAATCATTTAACAGTATTGTTCAACGTCTTTAATGACGCTGCTGTTCCCTTACTTTTTTATAATCTTGAGCGTGATCTTTGGTGTTACATTAAAAGTTTTCTGATATTTTTGAAACGACTTCCCGAATATCCAAAAACTGAAATCACAGAATTGGAAGAGGATACCTACTGCCTACAACAGTTGTATAAAATCTGATGGACGATAAGCGTTTAGAAAATATAAAGAGAATGATTCGCTCTCTAAGTCTTAAAGAGGAGATTGCGAACTCGGTAGGTGGCGGCGGTGTTGCAGGAATCACTGGAGATCCTCCTGTTAATTTAAAGAAGAAGAAAAAGAAAGATTTACCAACAATAATCGGTAGAGGAAAATTTCCTGGTGCTAGAAAGCGTTGGAGTGGCAAGGGATAATGTTTAACGATAGTTCCAAAGTAGCAGTGTTGGAATCAAAACTTGATATGTATGAAGAGCTTTCTAAGGAAATGCTCTCCAAGTTAGAGAATGCCGTAGAAAAGATATCCGAAGGTAATAATCGTATTGCTCAGATTCTCACCAAGCACGATGAGAGAATTGAGCAGAGTATGAAGACTGATGCTCTCATCATAAAGATGATTGATGAGTTAAAGGCAGAAAGTGAAAATGATCATAAGATTATTCATGAACGAATTGATAAAATACAACTAGAAATAAAATCTCTTTCAAAATTTAGATGGCAAGTTGGTGGAGTGCTAGTGGTAACAGCACTCATCATTGGTGCAGGTAGCAGAATTGCACCCATCTTCTTGACACCACCAGACATACAGACTACAATAGAGAGAACCAAGTAGTGTTCTTTCACGATGGATCTGGTTGATTCCAAGTACGTTGGATTAATTTCTTCACGCCTGCAAAAATTTAAGAGGGTTAAGTCGGATCTCTACAACTTCCGCTGCCCTATCTGTGGGGACTCACAAAAGCAAAAGAACAAGGCGCGAGGGTATATCTATGTTGTGAAGAACAACACTAACTACAAGTGCCATAATTGTGGTGCCAGTATGTCTTTGAATAATTTTTTGAAGACATTAGACACCACGCTTCACAAACAGTATACGCTTGAGAAATTTAAGGAAGGACACACTGGTAGAAACTTTGTTGTTGATACACCAAAGTTAGAATTCAAGAAACCAACATTTAAAAAAAGTTTGGGACTGCCTAAGGCGTCCACAAATCCAGTTGCTAAAGAATACTTAGAGAAACGTAAACTAAATCCAGAAAAGTTTTATTTTACTGACAAGTTTAAACAGTGGACAAACACACAAAAACAAACGTTTGACTCCACATATAGGGATGAACCTCGTATTATCATACCAATGTATGATGGGGACAATAATCTCATCGGTTTTCAGGGTAGAAGTCTAACTCCTAACTCTGTTAAATATATCACTGTGATGTTGAGAGATGATTCTCCGAAACTATACGGGCTTGAAAAAGTCGATGAAGAAAAATCAATCTACATTGTCGAAGGACCGTTTGACTCCACGTTCGTGGAAAACGCTGTTGCTATGTGCGGGTCCGATGTTGATGTTGGGGCGCTTGGCTGGCGCGATTATATTTGGGTTCTTGATAATGAACCACGCAACCGAGAAATCGTCAACCGAATTGCCAAACTTATCGATAGAGGAGAAAAGGTAGTTATCTGGGCAAACAGTCTTTTGGAGAAAGATATCAATGATATGGTTCTCTCTGGACATGATGTACAGACTATGTTAAAATCAAATACATACTCAGGTTTAGAAGCAAAAATTAAGTTTAACAACTGGAAAAAGATATGAGCAATGGGACAAAGGTAGTCAAGAGAAATGGTAATACTGAATCTCTTGATTTGAATAAACTCCATGTGATGGTGGAGGAAGCATGTAAAGATCTTGCTGGTGTGTCTGCTTCTCAAGTTGAAATGCAATCTGGTATTCAATTTTATGATGGTATTACCACAGCAGAAATTCAGGAGATTTTGATTCGTTCTGCTTCTGACTTAATTGACTTGGAGCACCCTAATTATCAGTTTGTTGCTGCAAGACTTTTATTGTTCGCAGTGCGTAAACAAATCTATGGACGTATGCACGAGGTGCCTAGTCTGAAGAAGCATGTTGAAAATTGTGTTAATCGTGGAGTGTATGATGCAGAGATTTTAAATCTCTATAGTGAGGAAGAGTTTGATAAACTTCAGTCATATATCGATCATGGACGTGACTATTTGTTCACGTATGCGGGTTTGCGTCAGGTAGTTGATAAGTACCTGGTTCAGGATCGTAGTAGTGGTGGACTTTATGAGACGCCACAGTTCATGTATTTGATGATTGCCGCCACTATTTTCTCTAAATATTCAAGGGAAACTAGGCTCGATTATGTCAAGCGATACTACGACGCAATCAGCAAGCACAAAATCAACATCCCCACACCTATCATGGCAGGAGTGCGAACTCCACTTAGACAATATGCTAGCTGTGTTCTTATTGATTCTGATGACACCCTCGATAGCATCTTTAGTTCTGATATGGCTATCGGCAGATATGTTGCACAAAGGGCGGGCATCGGTATCAACGCAGGCAGAATCCGTGGCATCAACGCTAAAATCAGAGGCGGAGAGGTTCAACACACAGGTGTTGTACCATTCCTTAAAAAGTTTGAATCGACTGTCAGGTGCTGTACACAAAATGGAATACGAGGTGGCTCAGCGACTGTCCACTTCCCAATCTGGCACCAAGAAATAGAAGATATCATTGTTCTCAAGAACAACAAGGGTACAGAAGATAATCGCGTAAGGAAACTTGATTACTCCATCCAGATTTCAAAACTTTTCTATGAACGTTTCATCCAGAATGGAGAGATTAGCCTGTTCTCACCGCATGATGTTCCGGGACTCTATGATGCTTTTGGTACTGATTCATTTGATGATCTCTATGTGGGCTATGAACGAGATGACTCTATTCCGAGAAAAACTATCGGGGCTCAGAAACTTATTCTTGATATTCTGAAGGAGCGTGCAGAGACTGGACGCCTCTATATCATGAATATCGATCACTGCAATTCTCACTCATCCTTCTTGGATAAAGTTGAGATGAGCAACTTGTGCCAAGAGATTACTCTGCCAACAAAACCACTACAACACATCGATGACACTGATGGTGAAATCGCTCTGTGCATTCTTTCTGCTGTAAATGTTGGTAAAATTTTCAGGATTGAAGATCTTGAATCTCTTTGTGACTTGTCGGTTCGTGCTCTAGACGAACTCATTGACTTCCAAGGTTATCCAATCAAGGCGGCAGAAATCGCCACCAAGGCACGTCGTTCCCTTGGTATTGGATTCATCGGACTGGCACACTATCTTGCCAAGAACGGGCATTCTTATGACTCTCCTGATGCTTGGAGTGCGGTACATGAACTGACTGAGGCGTTCCAATATTATCTTATTCAGTCAACTGTAAACCTTGCTAAGGAAAAAGGTGCGTGCGAATACAGTAATCGCACAAAGTATGCTCAGGGAATTCTTCCAATTGATACATACAAGAAGGACGTTGATGAAATTGTCCCGAATGTGTTAAAATATGATTGGGATAGTCTTAGGGAGTCTGTCAAAAAATACGGAGTTAGGAACTCAACACTGTCCGCACAGATGCCATCAGAGAGCAGTTCCGTTGTGTCAAACGCAACAAATGGAATCGAACCACCTAGAGGATACTTGTCCTCTAAGAAGTCGAAGAAGGGAGTCCTTAAGCAGATTGTTCCACAATATGCAACTCTTAAGAACAATTATACTCTTCTTTGGGAGATGGAGTCTAATCGTGGTTATATTAATATTGTTGCTGTGATGCAAAAGTTCTTCGATCAGGCAATTAGTGGTAACTGGTCTTACAATCCAACTCATTATCCTAACAATGAGATTCCCATTTCGGTTTGGGCACAAGACCTTTTAACTACATATAAGTACGGTTGGAAGACTTCTTATTATCAGAATACGTATGATATGAAGGATGACGAGGTTGAGGAAACCACTCAATCACTTGAAAGTTTAGTTTCGGAACTAGAAAATTCAGAGGAGGAAGATTGTGAGTCTTGTAAGATTTAAGACAAATAGCGATAGTAAACCCATGGTAGAGTCCATGACAGTGTTCAACTCAGAAGAAGTTGACACTAAAAAACAACCAATGTTCTTTGGCAAACCATTAGGAATTCAGAGGTATGATTCTTACAAGTATCCAGTCTTCGACAAGTTAACCACACAACAACTTGGTTACTTCTGGCGTCCAGAAGAAGTTTCACTGCAGAAAGATCGTAGCGATTATCATACGTTGCGTCCAGAGCAGAAGCATATCTTTACCAGTAATCTGAAGTATCAGATTATGTTGGACTCTGTTCAGGGACGTGGACCTGGTATGGCATTTGCTCCATACTGCTCCCTCCCTGAACTGGAAGCCTGCATGAAGGTATGGGAGTTTATGGAGATGATTCATAGTCGCTCATACACCTACATTATCAAGAATGTATATTCAGATCCCTCTGAAGTATTTGATACCATCCTCAAAGAGGATAGGATTATGGAGCGTGCTACGACTGTTACTCAGGCGTATAATGACTTTATCAACTCAGCACATCAGTATGATAATTCCGCTGAGTGGTTGCACGCAGTAGAACAAGTCCCCTATGCCAAAGAAGCACGCTATGAACTCAAGCGCAAACTCTATAGAGCTGTTGCAAACGTCAACATCCTTGAGGGCATTCGCTTTTACGTCTCATTTGCTTGCAGTTTTGCTTTTGGCGAACTCAAACTTATGGAAGGAAGTGCAAAAATCATCTCTCTGATTTCTAGAGATGAGAATCAGCACTTGGTTATCACTCAGAATATTCTGAATAAGTGGAAAGCGGGTGACGATCCTGAAATGCAAAGGATTGTCAAGGAAGAGGAACAATGGACTTACAAGGCGTTTGAGAACGCTGTCAATCAAGAAAAGTATTGGGCAGAATATCTGTTCAAAGATGGTTCTATGATTGGTTTGAACGATAAACTACTGCAGCAGTACGTAGAATGGATTGCCAATCGCAGAATGAAAGCAATCGGATTAAAACCACTCTATGACATACCCGCAAAAAATAACCCACTTCCCTGGACCGAACATTGGATTTCGTCGAAAGGTTTACAAGTTGCTCCCCAAGAGACGGAGGTTGAGTCGTACATCGTTGGAGGCATCAAGCAAGATGTCGAAGAAGACACCTTCGCAGGATTTAGTCTCTGATTCATATCAGGCATACAGGGAGGCAGCCAAAGCTGATTCCTTCCTGTTTGGCGACTACGATGGATACAAAGCATTTGAAGAACTAGAGGGCTCTTAGGAGCCCTCTTTTTTTATAAATATCCATATAGGAAATACAGAGAAAAAATGAAATCTTTATCACAGTCCCAGTATGGAGAACTTAGAGATCTCTATTTGGCAATTTATGAGCAAGTAGAACTCACTGAAGAACTCCTTGATGAAACTTTTGATGAGATTGTCGATGAACTTATTGAAGAGGGATATGGGGAAGAGGAAGCATTAGATTTGGCTGAAGAGGCAACCGACGCCTATCTTGAAGAGGCAAAGGTTACCTTCGGTCATGACACTGCTCCTAGAAAGGCAGATGGTTCTCCTGTAGGATCCAGAAGAAGATATGGCATGAGAAAGGCAGGTGAAGCAGTTAAGGCAGTTAAGGGTGCTGTAGGTAAGGCAAAGACTGCTGTCAAGACAGCAAAGGCAGTTGGAGGCATCGCTAAGGACATTGCTAAGGATGAAGTAAGGAGAGCAGGTAGAAGCGCAAAACAGGCGGTTGCCAGCGCTCCTGGTAAGGCAAAGGCAGCAGTTGAAAGGAAGAAGAAAGAAGTCAAGGGTGGAATCAAAGGATTCATTAAACGCCAAGCACAGAAGGTTGTGAAGCGTATGAGTGAGGAGGTTGTTTCTGAAGCAGACATGACTGGTGCTCCTTCAATTAAGGATGCCAAACCTGCTAAGAAGACTAACGTAAAGTATGATAAACATATGAAGCAACTGGTTCCTAGTGTTAAGGAAGAGTTAGAAGCAACCGGATTGTTCTCCGAGAAGGAGATTGAAGCAATCATGGAAAAAGTAAATCCAAATCCTAATTATTCTGAAACTCATGATGATCAATCCACCGATGATGAAAAGAAGTCTAGGTTCGGACCACCTTCAAGATCGCATCAAAGGGTAGATCCTAAAACTGGTAAGCATCATACACATCATATGACAGGACAAAGGGCTATTGATGCTTATGATGCTAAAAGAAAGAAAGAAAAAGAAGCCCGCTCTATTAAAGGCAGACTTAAGTCTGCTGCAAAAAAACTTCTCCGTAGAGAGGAAGTTGAGGTTGAAGAGGGTTATAAGGAGATTGATGCTAAAAAGCACGGTCGCATGTATGACAGATATAAGAAACTCAGCAAGGCTGCTATGCAAGATGCTCGTGATTCGGGTGAAGCATCTGGAACCAACAGAATGAAGATGGGTAAAATGAGTACTGTTATTGACAAGTCCTCTGAGAACTTAAGAAAGAAGCAAACTAAAGATCAACTCACTGGTAGAGGTTGATACAAAACTCACATAATACACAGGGGGCTTGACAAGTCCCCTTTTTTTGTTTAGACTAGCTTTGTCCGGGTTGAAGGATAAATAATAGCTCATTGAATTCTTTAAGATGAGCCAGGATATAAATAATGAAGTAAGTTATGAGAATCCATGGACGTTTGATAACAAACCTTTTGATAGCGACGATATTGGGGATTACTTCGGGTTTGTTTATCTCATTACCAATCAGTCCAACTCACGACGTTACATTGGTAGAAAGTATTTCTGGTCGTTTAGGAAACCACCGGGTAAAAAAAGAAAATTAAAACAAGAATCGGATTGGAAGCGGTACTACGGTTCTTGCCCAGAATTAAAAGAAGATTTAAAAAGATACGGTAAAGAGACTTTCAATAGAGAAATAATAAGTCTCCATACCACCAAGGGTAATTGTAACTTTGAGGAAACAAAACAACTATTCTTAAATAACGTCTTATCTGAAGCTCTTGACGACGGTTCGCCAGCATACTATAATAGCAATATTCTAGGACGCTATATGCGAAAAGATTATGGAAACTTTGGAAGACACCCTAAAATTGACACATGACTGGGCAATAGATCGTATACATACTCTTTGTGATATCCCCACATATGATGTTTTAGATACCATTGAAGACGCACACGCTTTAAAATCCGAATTTAGTGAGTGGTTAAATCCAGAAATAGATGATCATGAAATCTATTCACTAGAATACCTAGGAGATGCGGATGACTAACGGACCTTCAAGTAATTTCAAAAAACAAATTTTGGAAATATGTAAGAAGATGACTTCTGAAGGAAAGCACATAGAAGCAAACAATCTGTTCCATACATATTTTCCAGAGCACGGATATGGAACTCCTGACAAATTTGACTCAGTTCCAGTTTGATGCTACAATAACATAACTTGTGATGAGACTCAATTGACTAATGTTGAATAAAGCTATTATCGCAACCGTCCTTGCTGCTGGTGCTGCTTGTGCATATCCGAGTGAGATAAAAAGTCCACCTGTAGCGATTGAAGTTGTAAGAAAAACTTGGAAGTGCCCTGGATGTAATGACAACGAAAAGTATGTCTTGGCACAACTTCAAGAACAAACAAAGATTTCTGATAAGAATGCCCTTGCTACTATTATGGGCAATATCAAACAAGAGAGTATGTTCCATCCTGATATCTGTGAAGGAGGTGCTAGAGTCCCTTATGAACAGTGTCATAGTGGAGGATATGGTTTAATTCAATGGACTACTAAAGCAAGATATCTTGGACTGGGAAGTTTTTGTAAGAAGTATGATTGTAATCCCAGTACCATTGAGGGACAGACACGATATATGATTAATGAAAATCAGTTTCAAAAACTTCTACCAGAGTTTGAGGGACGTGGATATGGTGTGCATCAATACATGGTTCCTGCCTATTATTGGTTAGGATGGGGAATCAAGGGTGATAGAGAATATTACTCATATAACTATAGTAAACAACTTGTCTGGGCATGATTAGTAAATTTAAAAAACTTCTCCAATCTGCTGTAAAGGCAGTTCAACCTGAACAAAAGAAAGTAGATGAATTAGAGGCACCCGCAGGTAGTGTAGGTCCAAGTCATTTCAGTCATGGCATCAGTCCTTATGGTAAGATTCCAGAAAAAAATATATACAGAACTGTTCCTGCACCTGTAGTTCAAAAAGAAGATCCTTGGTTTTCAACACCAACGAGAACCGAAAAGCAAATAGATTATATGGAAAAAGAAATGGAAGTGAAACAACAAGAAGAACAACGTCGTATTGAACAGGGTGGTGAACCTGAGGATATTCATGAACGTATGTATCAGATTGCAACCAGAAGTTGGAATACTGTGAAAGAATCGCAAGGTGGTTCTGAAAATTTCCAAGAAGGTGGTTGGAACTCTGGTAATGGTATGGGACAGTTTCGATGAATGAAGACTGGCGCTATAATGAGGAACGCATGGAACTTCGTCGAAAGGTTTATGCAATCCTTTTAAATAAATTTGGTAGTGTAACTGCAGAAAACGGTGAACCACGCTATACTATGGAGAGTATCACTACTTGCTGTCATGATTGGGTTTCTCAAGGGCATGTCAGCACATCTGGAATCGTAAAGTATTATCAAGCTTATTATTCATGAAAAAAATTATTATGGGTATGCTGGCAGCAGCATCACTTTCTGTTCCTGCACTTGCAGATGACTCTAGAATCACCAAGGGTTACAATACAATGGACGCTATGGGGTGTATGTTAGTTCGCGAATGTACCGATGGAGTCGAAGAAGTCACTAGTCTTTTGGACATCTCTAGTAATTATCCTAATGTTGATGAGTTTACTTTTGTTACTAATGAGTTCAACAACATGCTTCGCTCCCTTAACGCAGTCGGAGTTAAAGTGTTTCTAGCACCAGAGAAGTATTTTCCTGCAGGACATCGTGGTGTCTATCATACAGTATCTAATAACTTTTATTTGAACAAAAAGTATATGGATACTCCTTCTGCACTAATGATGGTAATGCGTCATGAGGGTTGGCACGCTGCACAGGACTGTATGGCAGGTTCTATCAAGAACAATATGATTGCCATCATTAAACCTGAAGAAGCTGTTCCGATGTTGTGGCGTGTGATGGCTGAACGCACTTATCCTGCTAATGCTGTGCCATGGGAAGCAGAAGCACAATGGGCAGGTAGAACTGAAGGGATGACATTAGCAGCTCTTGAATCTTGTGCCGCTGGAACTATGTGGACTGATTATGAACCAACTCCTATGACTGGTGAGTGGTTGCGTGAAAATGGGTACATTAAATGAATTTTTTGATTGCTGCACTGGCACCAGTGTTTATCACTAGTCCTATCACGAAAAAACCTGTTCAGGTTCCCACTTCTGTGGTTCAAAAATGTCAGAATATCATGGAGTTTAGTGTCTATAAAGAAAACAAAACTCCCATCGAAGAATTAAGAACTCTTGACTGTTATTATATGAATATGGGACATTATAGTCTTCCATATGATTTGTATTTTCCCGAAGATAGATATCCAAGACGCTAAATAAAGCTGCCATGCTTTCTGCAAATGTCCGAGGAAGTCAAGAAAGATGAACCCAAAAAGAAGGGTCCGTTGGGAAAACTCAAGGAAAAAGTTGAGGACTCTGAAGAGCAACTGGCTATTCTTAGTACCTTTGTCCGCCTTGGTATTCTTGTGTGGTCTGGGGGTATACTTACGCTGGCATACATCAAACTCCCACCAGCACTCGGTATCCCAGAACAGAAACTTGATCCGACATTCATCGCATCCGTCTTCACTGGAGTTTTAGCTACCTTCGGGGTTCAGACTGCGAAAGGCAAGAATGGTGGTGCTGCTGGTGGTGGAGGAGGAATCTCCAAGGCAGACATGGAGAAACTGATTGAGAAGGCATCGGCAACTGCTCCTGCTCAAACGATTCGTATCGAACAGGCACCTATTACTATTGGAAGAGGTAGTGATGAACCACCAGTCAAACCAACCATTTAAGTGGGTAGTTCTGAGTGTGGGTACACTGTTTGGTGTTGCCCACATTGGTATATTAGGACATCTGATAAACAGGAATGACCTTCCCATTATAAACTTGCCTGTAGGAGACTACACTTCTTATAGTGTAGAGGCAGGTAAAGATGGATATAGAATACAATATAATGCCAATGATCCAAAGGTGCTTGGTGTGCGTAAGCATGTCGATAAGAACAATGGTTTCTTTGGAATCGGTGGCAATTCAGTAATTATAAGAGAAGAAGAGTATACTATGGATGGTGCCCGCCACATGGGTGGAGGTGCCGAGGGAAAGTTAAGTGCCCAAAACCTAGAATGTATCAAAGCGGAGGGCGCTGGAGAATCAACAGGAAGGATGGTAGGTGCTAGTGTCGGAGCTGGGATTGCTCCTATCTTCACCAGTATTCCTTATGTTGGTTGGTTGATATCTGGTTGGGCAGTGATGTTAGGACAGGATACTGGTGCAGATATAGGTGGTGAAGTAGCAACAATGATGAGGGATTGTGAAGATGAATCTATTTCTGAAACCGCTGAATGAAGTAACTGATGTAACGTGGAGCATTATTGTTATGCTTCTCTTACTTCTTGCGGGAGTTATATATGTTATCGTCTATATAATGCAGTATGATGATAATCATGATTAGTCATATTTTCATTTTTGGATTTATTACATTATTGACTATCACCATGGAAATGACATGGCCTACTAAAGCAAGATCTTTTGTAGATGGGAAGGAGTGTGCGACAGTGGCACTCTCTAAAGAAAATTATGTTCATAGTATTACAGACATTATAGAGGATTCTGAAGATGCAAAAAGTAATTAACGTACTAGCAGTCGTATCATTTGTTGGGAGTGCATCTCTCATCGGTGGTGCTGGTTATCTTCTTTTAAATAGAGAAGCACTGATTGAAGGTGTGAAAGAACAAGTCACCAAGCACGCAACAGAAGCAATCACAAATGCACTTCCTGGTATGTTGGATAATGCAGTTCCTGAAGTGCCATCTGCCACTGGTGGTGCTATTCCTGGTGTTCCTCCTTCAGGTTTCTGATGAATATCCCCGATATCGGGGTTCGTAATATTGTAATCCCAGATCAAGGAATACCACGGGCACGGGTATGGGAAATTGCTCCACCCGTGGTTAATTATATTGAAGTTCCAGTATCTGTTGAGATTGGTAGTCCAATCGTCGATATGCCTGGTTGTGTAGAATCACATCCTGATGGTGGTCCACAACTA